>MDTA01180145.1_pt1 | contig 11360 bp, 5 predicted proteins | sample 811151 | NCBI WGS metagenome assembly MDTA01 (sample SAMN05326648, study PRJNA326480) | marine metagenome | isolation source: seawater | place: Indian Ocean: South | collected 2010 | reverse complement strand
ATCATAAATTAATACTTTCATCATGGCTAATTGCTCTTTATATTCTTGTTCAGATTTTAAAGCAACCATTTTTTGAACTCTCAGAAGAGTAGACTCTGCAACATATATCGTATTAATAGTATCAGCAATATTAATTACCAACTCTTGTTCAATAGCTAGTTTATCGCCTAATTTTTGCGCAGCAGCTCCTGCAACCATTAGAAGCGCTTTTTTAAAATTAGTAATACATTTTTTAGCGTGTCCAAAAGTTGATGTGTCATCATTGCCAAAATCTGGAATTCCCATTAGCTCTTTAGCAACGGAAGTTGCTGGTCCCATTAAATCAATTTCTCCTTTCATTCCTTTACGAAGTATCATGCTAACAGTAAGCATTCTATTGATTTCATTGGTTCCTTCAAATATTCGGTTAATTCTAGAATCTCTGTATGATCTTTCAATGTTTTTTTCTGCAGAGAATCCCATCCCACCATGAATTTGAAGACCTTCATCAACTACATAATCTAGTATTTCAGAACCATAAACCTTCAAAATGGCACATTCTGGAGCAAATTGCTCAATCCCCTTTAATGTAGCTTCTTCTTTGGAAAGACCTCCTTTAATTAAGTCTTCTATAGCATCTTCAATGTTTTGAGTGGCTCTGTAAGTAGCTGATTCACAAGCAAATGTTCTTATACACTGCTCAGCTAATTTATGTCTTATAGCACCATATTTAGAAATTGGACGATTAAATTGTTCTCTTTCATTTGCATAGACAACTGATTCGGTAATGGTTCCTTTAGCACCACCCATAACACCTCCTGCCAACTTAATTCTTCCAATATTTAGAATATTAACAGCGATTTTGAAGCCTTTTTCTCTTTGGTAAAGCATGTTCTCAATAGGAACTTTAACATCATTAAAGAATACTTGCCTTGTAGAGGATCCTTTTATGCCTAATTTTTTTTCCTCAGCATTGAGAGTAATTCCTTCACTTGTCCCTTCAACTAAAAATGCAGTGAGGTTTTTGTCGTCATCAATTTTAGCAAAAACAGTGAATAAATCTGCAAATCCAGCATTAGTAATCCACATTTTTTGTCCATTAATGATGTAGTTCTTGCCATCTTTATCCAAAACAGCTTTTGTTTTTCCAGAATTGGCATCTGATCCTGCACTTGGCTCTGTTAAGCAATAGGCGGCTTTCCATTCTCCGGTAGCAAGTTTAGGAATGTATTTTTCCTTTTGTTGTTGATTGCCATAGTACAATAATGGTAAGGTTCCAATTCCAGTGTGTGCACCATAGGCAACAGAAAATGAATGGCCTGTACCAAGAGCTTCAGTAGCTAGCATTGAAGTAATGAATTGAACCCCCATTCCTCCTAAATCTTCAGGTACAGATAATCCTAATAATCCTAGCTGTCCTGCTTTTTCCATTAAACCAGACATTAGTTTAGGATCTTTACTACCGTCAATTTCATCTAAAATTGGAATGATTTCCGTGCTGAGAAAATCTTTGCACATTTGAGCAATCATTTTTTGCTCTTCAGACCATTGTTCAGGAATAAAAATATCATTGAAATTGGTGTCTTTTACTAAAAACTCTCCTCCCTTAAGGGCAGTTTTTGTATTCTCTTTTGTTTCACTCATAGTATTTAGTTTAATAATTCAAAAATTCCACATGCACCTTGACCTGTTCCAACGCACATGGTAACTGCTCCAATTTTTTGCTTTCTTCTTCTCATTTCATTTAAGAGCTGTACCGTTAACTTTGCACCAGTACAACCTAGAGGATGACCTAAAGCGATAGCACCACCATTAACATTGACAATGGAAGGGTCTATATCTAACCCTTTTAAAATGGCTACCGATTGAGACGCAAATGCTTCATTCAATTCTATTTGTTGTAAATCATTTTGTTTTAGTCCTGCTTTTTTAAGGGTTTCTGGAATAGCATACAAGGGGCCAACCCCCATTATTCTTGGGGCTAGTCCAACAACTTTGTAGTCAATTAGTCTAGCAATAGGTTTAACATTAAGTTCTTTAACCATTTCTTCAGACATGACCATAACAAAAGCTGCCCCATCAGATGTTTGAGAGGAGTTGCCTGCTGTAACGGTGCCACCATTTTTGAAAACTGGTCGAAGTCTTGAAAGCGCTTCTATGCTTGTTCCTTTTCTTGGACCTTCATCCGTGTCGGCAACAAAATTTCTTTCTTGTCTTTTTTCATTTTCATCAAGAAATACTTCGTTAACATGAATTGGAACAATATCCTCCTTAAAAAGTCCTTTGTCTATTGCATTTAGTGCTTTCATATGAGAATGATAGGCAAATTCATCTTGCTCTTTTCTTGAGACATTAAATTCTTCAGCTACTGCTTCAGCCGTAAGTCCCATTCCCCAGTACCAATCAGGATGGGTTTTACTTACTTTTGCGTTAGGTACAATTCGCCATCCTCCAAAAGGTATTGGAGACATGGTTTCAACTCCACCAGCAATAATACAGTCTGCTGCACCTGCAATAATTTGATTTGCAGCAAGTGCAATTGTTTGTAAACCAGAAGAACAATAACGGTTAATTGTCATTCCGGGTACTTTATCGGTTTCAAGTCCCATTAATGAGATCATTCTTCCAATATTAAGCCCTTGTTCTGCTTCAGGCGTAGCATTTCCAACAATAACATCATCTACTCTTGATGGATCAAGGGTTGGAAAGTCTTTCATAAGGTGTTTTACAACATCTGCTGCAAGGTCATCTGGACGGGTAAACTTAAATAAACCTCTAGATGATTTTCCAACTGCAGTTCTGTAGCCACCCACTATGTATGCTGTTTTCATTATACTTATTTTAATTTCTTAATATTTTTCCTTTTTGAAGAAGACTCTGGAGTCTTTCAAGTGTTTTCTTTTTGGTGCACAATTCTAAAAATGCTTTTCTTTCAATATCTAGAAGATATTGCTCTGAAACTTCAGTAATTTGAGATAAATCTCCACCACATAATACATAACCGAGTTTTTCTGAAATCACCAAATCGTGTTCAGACATGTAATTGCCACTTTTCATTGAGTCTGCACCTACATAAACAATCCCCAAGCCTTCTTGACCTAGCACTTTAATGTCTTTTCTTTTAGCTTGTTGTACATAACCTTTAGCAGCAAGCTTAAGACAAGCTTCTTTTGCATAGGCTATTTGATTTGCCCTTGAAGTAATTACTTCATCTTGTCCTTCTCTTAAATAGCCTAATTCAAATGCTTCGTGAGCTGAGGTGGATACTTTTGCTTGACCTACAGTTAGAAACTTTTCTCTGAAAAGATTAATTCTCATATCTCCATTGTTAAGCTCATCGGAAAGTCTTAGAGCAAACTCTTTGGTTCCTCCACCACCAGGAATAAGACCAACCCCAAATTCAACTAGTCCCATGTAGGTTTCAACGTGAGCAACAACTTTATCTGCATGCAAACATATTTCACATCCACCACCAAGAGTCATTCCATGTGGAGCTGCAACAACAGGAATCGATGAATAGCGTAATCGCATAGTAGTATTTTGGAAAGCTCTTACTGCAAAATCCAGCTCATCCCATTCTTGTTCTACTGCCATCATAAATATCATTCCTACATTTGCTCCAGCTGAAAAATTTTCTCCTTCATTAGAAAGAACAACTCCTTTGTATTTATCGTCTTGTTCAGCTATATCAAGAGCCTTATTTATGCCTTGAAGCACACCTCCTCCAATGGTGTTCATTTTAGTATGAAATTCAACATTTATTATGCCATCACCAAGATTAATGATGTGAACATCGTCATTTGACCATATGGTGTTGCTGTCTTTTAATGCCGATAAAGAAATGTTGTTTTCAGTGCCTGGAATAGTTTCGTATTTCTTGGTTTTAAGATTGTAGAATTTCTTAACCCCATCTTCAGTTTTGTAAAAACAAGTTATGTCTTCAGCTATCAATTGGTAAATCCATTCAGCTGGTTTTCTGTTAAGTTTTTCCATTGTTTTTAATGCCTTTTCTATTCCAATGGCATCCCATGTTTCAAAAGGTCCTAGCTCCCATCCAAATCCAGCTTTAAGAGCATCGTCAATTTTATAAATTTCATCTGATATTTCTGGAATTCTATAGCTTACATAACTAAAGACTCCACTAAATACTTGCCTGTAAAAGTCTCCAGCTTTATCTTTTCCTGAAAACAACAACTGAGTTCTTTTAGTTAAATTTTCTTCTTGCCTAGCTAATGAAAGAGTAGGGAAGCTTACTTTTGATGAAACAACATAATCAAAAGAAGTAAGGTCTAATTGTAAAATTTGTTTTTTACCATTTTCATTTTTTGTTTTTTTGTAAAAACCTTGGCCAGATTTACTACCTAACCATCCATTTTCTAACATTTTAGTAACAAAACCTGGAATTTCAAAAATATCTTTTCTCTCGTCATTTGGGCAGTTATCTTTTAATCCGTTAGCGACATGAACTAGGGTGTCTAACCCTACAACATCACAGGTTCTAAAAGTTGCTGACTTTGGTCTTCCCATAATTGGTCCAGTGAGCTTGTCCACCTCACTAACACTAAGATTCATATTTTCTACAGTATGAAATAAATCTTGAATAGCATATACGCCAACTCTATTTGCGATAAAGGCAGGTGTGTCTTTACAAAGAACCATTGTCTTGCCAAGAATATTGGCACCAAAATCCATCATAAAGTTAATGTCATCAATATTAGTTTTGGGGGTAGGAATAATCTCAAGAAGTTTAAGGTAACGAGGAGGATTAAAGAAGTGGGTTCCAAAAAAATGTTGTTGAAAGTCTTCACTTCTCCCTTCAAGCATTGTGTGAATTGGAATTCCTGATGTATTGGTAGTAATTAAAGTTCCTTCTTTTCGGTGTTTTTCAACATTCTCAAATACAATTTTTTTAATATCTAATCGCTCTACAACTACTTCAATTATCCAATCACAATTGGATATAAGGTGCATGTCATCGGACATGTTTCCTGTTTTGATTCTTTTAGCAAAACTTTTTTTGTAAATAGGGCTAGGTTTAGACTTTAGCGCCTTAGATAATGCATCATCAACTATTTTATTTCGCTCTTTTGGATTGTTGCTTTGTTGAGCTTCTTTAGGAACAATATCAAGCAGGATTACATTTAAACCAACATTTGCAAAATGACATGCTATTGCAGAGCCCATAACTCCTGAACCTAATACAGCAACGTTTTTAATATTTCTTTTCATTTATATAGTATTGTTTTTATCAATAAGTTGATTAACCTTATTTAGAACCGATAGGCAAGTAGCAAGCTCTTTGCTATAAATTTCATTTTGAATTTCTTTATTGAAAGAAATAACTACTTCTCTAGCCTGAGATCTAATTTGCTTCCCTTTTTCAGTAAGGAAAATTTTAACTAGTCTTTTGTCGGTTTTGTCTGACTGTTTCTTAATTAAGCCATTCTCATCCAATTGTTTAATCATTCTAGTTAGGCTTCTAGGTTCCATTCCCATTTTAGGCGCTAATTTGGTAGAAGGAGTACCTTCTTTGTCAATATTTAGAAGTGTATATCCAATAGCCATACTTCCACCGAATTGACTTGCTTTTAAATTGTACATTCTAGAAATATTGTACCACGCCCACCTGATGTGGAAATCTATAGTTTCATCTGATCTCATGAAAAATTTTGTTTCAACGAATATATATAAAAAAGTTATGCATGCATACTATTTTTATATAAAAAAGAAGAAAAAAGAGTTATTCTTCAACAGAATAGTCTTGAACTATACCACCAGTTAGTTTTAGAAGGGTAGTATGGCTTTCAATTAAATTATATGCGGATTGAAAAAGTGTTATACCGCTAGAGAGATATGCCATTTCTATATCTCTGAGATTGAAAGAGGATAATAATCCTCTATTTTCTTTAAGCTTGGCAATATCGAAATTTTGTTGAGCAACTTGGAAAGAAGTTTTGCTCAAATTAAATATTCGTAATCTTGTTTCATAAGTGTCAAAATTTACCGCCAAATCTTTGGTTAGATCACTTTTAAGCCTATCCATTTCAATAAGATTAACTTGTTCTTGAATTTTTAAAGCTTTTATACCTCTTCTAACTTTTCCACCATCATAGAGCCTAAAGCTTAAAGTGAAATTTCCATAATAATTTATGCTTGATCCGTTTTGAGAGATGGAACCTATGGAAAATTTACTAGTATTGTAGTTGCCACCAGAATTAAAGTTTAAAGAAGGGTAAAAAGCAGATTTAGCAATTTCAATATCTTGCTTTAATAAAGAAACATTAATCAATTGATTTTTAATATTGGTATTGCTAGAAAGCATCTGCTGCTTTAGATCATCAAAATTGTATAGCTTAACAGGTGGGATAAGCTCATCCGTAAGATTCCAATTTCGTTCAACATCTACACCTAAAAGTAAATTTAAGTTACGCATAGAGTTTTTATACGATAGTTCTTGAAGAATAAGATTGGAGCTGTCAGTAAGGTACGAACTTTTATACTGTAGAAGATCCACTGAAACACCTAGGCCTAAATCATTTTTTGATTGTTGAAGCAGGAATTTTTCTCTAGAAAGCTGCAAAACATTTTTTAGAAGAGAAAGCTGTTCACGTTGAATTTTACATTGATAATATGAAAGAATTATTCCATGAATGGTGTTTTCTATCGCTAACGATACTGTTCCTTCACTTTGTTGAACCAATTGCTCAAGCCTAATTTTATTTGCTTTTACATTAAAACCATTGAAAATAGTCCAGTTTAAAGCAACGCCACCATTAAAAGAGTTGCTTTGTAATAATTCTTGAATAAAAGAAGTTGGATTTTGAGTTTGATCTGATAGGGAATTGTCTTGTGACCCAGAAAGGTTTATGGTAGGTAATCTACCTGCTTCTCCCCATGTGTTAAGGACTTTATTAATTTCTACATTTTTTTTACTTAGCTGAATATCATAGTTCTGTTTTAAGCCAATTTTAATAGCATCAGAAAGAGAAAGATATAAGGAGTCTTGAGCTATATTCGATAAATAGCAAAGGAAAATTAATAATAGTAAAGCTCCTTTTTTAATCATTAGTAGAGTTTTTAAGATTTTCTAAATCCTCAGCTTGTTGAATTGATAATTGCTTTAATTGAGCAATTTCATTTTGAAGAATTTCAACTTCTTTATTAGTGGAAATATTCTCAGATTCTAACCTAGAAAATTCACCAATTCGATTAATGTGTTTAATAACAGGCTCAACTTCCAATTTAGATGGTGCTATTTCTCCACCATTCCAAAGCCACCAACGAGCTCTTCGCATATCGTTGAAATATAAGATTAAAACAGGGAAGTAAAAAAGGATAATTATTGTCCCAAAGAGAACCCCAAAGGCAACAGATATTGCCATTGGAATAAGAAACTGTGCTTGAAAGCTTTTTTCTAGAATTAAAGGATAAAGACCAGCAACAGTAGTAATTGTTGTTAAAATAATGGCTCTAAACCTTGATTTACCTGCCAAAATTACCGCTTCATTTATAGAATGTCCTCTTTTTAGGTATCTGTTGAATTGATCTAACATTACCACTGCATCATTAACCAAAATTCCAACTAATGCTACAACCCCCCAAACACTTAGTGTCGAAAAAGGTTTATCTACAATTCCGTGTCCTAATAGAGCACTAAAAATACCAATTGGAACAACCATTAAAATTAATCTTGATTGATAGAATGACTTGAAGTTTAGAGATATGGTAATCATAATTAGAATTATACTAATCATAAATGCAATCCCTAAACGTTGTCCTGAATCAGCAGCCCTCTCTGCTTGCCCTTTTATGTCGTAATTAACTCCTGGAAAAAGAGATGCTATTTTATTTAGTAACTGTTTTTGAATTTTTTCATTTACTTGCCCAGAAAGTTCAGCATTGTATAATGCAGCATCAACACGAACTTCCTTTTTTCCGTTAATATGGTTGATTTTTACTTTACCTCTTTTTATATCATAATCAGCAAGTTCATATAATGGTAGTTCTTGACCGCTACTAGTTTTAATTTTCATATTATCTAGTGAACCCATTGAATTTCTGTTTTCATAAGGAAATCGTAACCAAACCTTAATTTCATCTCTTCCAAGAATTAATCGCTGCACCTCCTCACCAAAGAAACCTTGCCTAATTTGATTTAAAATCATCATTTCATTTAACCCTAATAGATAAGCTTTTTGTTTAAGCTTAAGGTGGATTTCTCTATTTCCAATTCCTCCGTTATCTAAGGTGTTTTTTACTTCGGGAAATGCTCCAATTTTTTCTTTTATCCAAGCAGTCGCTTTTTGTAATTCGTTAGAGTTTTCACTCTGTAGGGAAATTGAGACTGCTTTTCCAAATTGTTGTTGCCCTCCAACACTGATTTTTTCGAGTTGTTTAATAGAATCTTTGTTTATTCTACTTTTAATAACATTTGACATTTCAATAGTTGAAACCAGTTGATTTTCTTTAACTGAAAGCCGAATGGAACCAGCATGACTTCCAGTTTCACCCATACCTTCAGTAGTTCCAACACTAATTGCAGAATAAGTAATTAGTGTGTCGTTGTATTTCTCTATTAGTTCTTGATTGTAATCCTTTATAATTGAATCACAATACCAAAGAAAATTCTCTGTTCTATTTTCTCTTTCTCCAGGTTTAAATGAAAACTCAACTAGTATGTTGTCAAAAGGTATACTTGGAAAAAATGTCCAACGAATTATTCCTAAAGAAAATAATATACTCACTAATAGAATAAATAATGCGGGGGTCCAAACATGCCAACGGTAATTTTTAATGATTTTAGTAATTACTTTTGAGTATCCATCTCTAAAAAAGGTGACAATTTTTTCAATTCGATTCCGAATGCTTTTTTGACCGGAAACTAAACTTTTATTAAGAATTTTTTTACTTGAAAGATGAGAGGGTAGTATTAAAAAAGCTTCGACTAATGAAAATAATAAGCAAGCAATTACACTAAAGGCCATTTCTTGCATCATCTCTAAATCACCACCAACAAAAAGTAGGGTTGAGAACGCAAAAACTGTAGTTAGAACAGATGTAACAACAGCGTTCATAACTTCTTTTGTTCCGTCTAAAGCAGCTCTCATTGGAGACTTTCCCATCTCAAAGTGTGAGTATATATTTTCAGCAATTACAATACCATCATCAACTAATATTCCTACAACGAGAATCATCCCAAATAGAGAAATCATATTAATAGTCATTCCATAAAGCATTCCAAAAGCAATCATGCCTATAAAAGAGAAAGGAATTCCAAAAGCAACCCAAAGAGATAATCTAACGCTCAGAAAAAGACCTAATACTACACATACCAAAACAAGGCCAATAATTAAATTTTTAGAGAGCATGTATATTCTTTGATCGAGCAAGTCAGCAAACTGAAATAAATTTTTCATTTCATATTCACTTTCCTTAAGATTAAATTTTTCGATGTAATTGGTCATTTCATCTGCAATCTTATTTAAATCTTCACTTGGAGTTTTTTTAACAATGAAATTGATACTTCTTTTACCATCTGTGTAACTTTTAATAGGTATTTCTGAGAATTCTAAATTTACATCAGCAATATCTTTTAATCTGATAATATCACCATTTGGTTGAGCATATACAACAATGTTTTCAATTAGTTTTGGATCAGTGGTTCGGTTCATTGATCTTATAATAATCTCCTCATCATTGGTTTTTACACTACCACCGGAAATGTCAATGTTACTAAGCTTTACAATATTGGCAATGTAATCAAAGGTTAGGTTGTACCTTAAAAGATCATTTTCTCTAATGTCTAAAGCAATTACAATGGGTGGGTAGCCGTAGACCTCAATTTGGCTTATTTCTTTATTATTGAGTAGGTCTCTTTCTATCTTATCAGACATTTTTTTTAATTCCCATAAGTCATTAGGACCCATCAAAGAGTAAAATCCAACAACATCGCTAATTCCACCCATTCCTCTAGATTTTTGGGCATATACAATTGGTTTTTCAGCTCCAGATGGAAATGAGAAAATTCCATCAACAGCATTTTTAACATCTTGAAGAATAATATTTATATCTTCTCCTTCATTGGCTTCTACTGTAATTCGTGAAGAGTTTTCAGAAGATCTAGAAGTGATTTCTTTTACACCTTGAATTCCGTTTAATGATTCTTCAATTTTAGTTGTTATACCCTCTTCAATTTCTTCAGGAGAAGCTCCAGGATAAGAAACGGCAACATAAACACGATTAGGTTGCATTTCAGGGAAAAAGGAGTGAGGCATAGAGAAAAGACTTAAAATACCAGCAATAGCAGTAACAATTATAATTGCATTGGCCCAAATTGGGTATTTGATAAAGTATTCTATAATCTTGTTCATTTTATTGATTAATTGGAGATACTTTCATACTATCTTTAGCATTTACTACAGGTTCAATAACAACCATAGTATTGTTCAGAATATCAGTAGCAATAACACTATTTGTTTGCATTGACTTAACAGTAATTTGATGTGGAATTAGGAGGCTATCTTTGCTAACAGTATAAATCATGTTATTGCCGTAAATGGCTTTTCTTGGAATTTCCACTACATTTTCAAATCCACTGCAATAAATGGAGGCTTCCAAATACATGCCATTTAATAGGCTGTTATTGTTAGTAGATAATTTCGCAAAAACAGAAATGTTCTGGGTTTTAGGATTAACAAACTTTCCAATTCTTGAAATGGTACCTTTATATGTATTGGTATTGTCGTTAAAGGAGACTTTTAATCCTTTTTTTATTTTAGAAATGTACTGTGGGTTAACAGGAATTTCAATTTCCATATCACCTTTTCGAATAATATTGATTATTGGACTTCCAGGGTTTACAATAGCACCTTCATCTGTAAAAGCTTCTAATATGGACCCGTTAAAGGGAGCTTTAATAAGGTATTTATTTAATCTTTCCTGGTCACTTTTTATACTGTAGTATTCAGAAAGAATTGATCTTGAGACAATAAAGTTTTTTTCTTTATTTGAATTGAATTTGGGAAATTCTGGAAGAGGAGAATTAACTTTTATAGAATTGAAAAATGATTCCCATTTATCAAACACATCTGTAAAGTCAATTTTAAGATCTGGGAGAGAATTGGAAATAAGGTTTAAGTAATTGCTTTTTCTAGCGATTAGAAGCATTCTTGCGTCAGAATCTTTAATTTTAAATAATAGCTGATCTTTGCTAAATTCAGTTCCTTTTTTTAATTCGATGTTTGAATTTAATTTGCCTTGAACTTCGCTTGATATATTAATGTTGGTTGAAGAAATAACTCTTCCAGATCCACTAACAACAAAGGGGATAGTGTCAATAGATACAATTTTGGTATTAACGTACTTAATTATTGTAGAATCCT
>MDTA01164269.1_pt1 | contig 11360 bp, 13 predicted proteins | sample 811151 | NCBI WGS metagenome assembly MDTA01 (sample SAMN05326648, study PRJNA326480) | marine metagenome | isolation source: seawater | place: Indian Ocean: South | collected 2010 | reverse complement strand
TTGCACATAAAACTCGAAGATATCAACTAGGCTTTTTGAATTTTTTAAAATACTTGAAATTTCAGTTTTTTTTGTCATTTATAACTTATAATTTCTGGATTTAATTTATGAATTTACCTTCTTGGAATCTTAACGAATTTTACTCATCATTTAAAGATAAGCAAATTAATAAAGATCTTATTAATTTAAAAAAAAAAATTAACCTTTTTTCAAAAAAATATAAAGGTAAATTGGAAAAATTAAAAAATCATCAATTGATTAATACCTTAGTTGAATTTGAAAAAATTGAAGAAATTATTTTAAAACTTAGAAGTTACGCTTACCTCGAATATTGCACCGATCAGCTAAATAATGAGAAGTCTAAGTTTTATCAGCTTATTGAAGAATCTGTTTTAGACTGTGAAAAAAATGTAATATTTTATGGTATAGAATTAAATAAACTTAGTGATGCAAAGACATCAGTTTTCTCAAAAACCAAGTACAAAAATTGGATTAAAAATCATAAAAAGTTTAAAAAATTTCAAAAATCAGAAAATATTGAAAGAATCTTGGCAGAGAAGTCACTTACAAGCGGATCTGCCTGGGTTAGGTTTTTCGATCAGATTATGACACGCTTAAAATTTAAGATTAATGGAAAAGTCTTTTCGGAAACAGAAGTTCTTAATTTACTCAGTTCTCATAATAAACTTGAAAGAAAAAATGCTGCTGAAGTTTTTGGTCAAACTCTCAAAGAAAATATTTTTAATTTTTCTTTTATTATCAACACAATTTCAAAAGACCTTGATATTGAAAAAAATGTTAGAGGTTTTGAGCATTCTGAATCCTCAAGACATCTTTATAATCAAATTGAAAAGTCTGATATTGACTCTTTAGTTAAAACAGCTACGCAAAATTATAGTAACATCTGTCATAGGTACTATAGATATAAGGCCAAATACTTCGGTGGAACTAAGCTTAATTATTGGGATAGAAATGCACCATACCCAGGTTATAAAGAGCCAAAAATAACCTGGAAAGACGCTAAAAATATCGTCATAGAATCTTACACAAGTTTTGATAAAAGATTTGGAAAGATTGTTAAAAAATTCTTTGAAAACTCATGGATAGATGCACGTGTCGTAAAAGGAAAAACATCTGGAGCTTTTTCTCACCCAACAGTTCCAAGTTGCAACCCAAAAATTTTATTAAATTTTCAGGGGAAAATTAGAGATGTAATGACATTGGCCCATGAATTAGGTCATGGGGTCCATCAGTTTTTAGCTAACAGAAACGGCGTCTTACTCGCAGATACACCTCTTACCCTAGCAGAAACAGCAAGTGTTTTTGGTGAAATGCTAACATTCAAGTCACTTCTTAATAACTCAAAAAGTCTTGCTGAAAGAAAATTCTTATTGAGATCTAAGATAGAAGATATGCTAAATACTGTTTTTCGTCAGATTGCTTTTTTTAAATTTGAAAGAGAGCTACACTCTAATAGATCTTTTGAGGAACTAACCGATGAACAAATTTGTAAAATATGGATGAACACACAAAAAGAATCTCTTGGTAACGCAGTTATTTTAGGAAAAAATTATAAGTATTTTTGGGCTTACATTCCTCATTTTATTCATTCTCCATTTTATGTTTATGCTTATGCATTTGGAGATTGTCTTGTAAATTCCTTATATTCTAAATATGAAGAAGGAAATTCTACTTTTAACGACAAATATTTTGATTTACTCAAATCTGGAGGTTCAATTGATTATAAAACTCATTTGAAAAATTTTGATTTAAACCCTCAAGATAAAAATTTTTGGCAATTGGGTATGAACTTAATTAAAAATCTTATGGATGAGCTTGAAAAATTAAGATAGATTGTGTCAATGAAATTAGTAGTACCAACAGAATTATATGAAAATGAGAGTAGGGTAAGCATAACTCCCGATATCATTCCTTCTCTGATTAAAATGGGATTCAAGGTCTTTGTTCAATCAAATGCAGGTTTAGAGTCATCTTACACTGATGATGATTATAAAAAAAGTGGTGCTATTGTCTCTTCTAAGCTCAGTGAATTGTATTCAAAAGCAGACTTGGTTATAAAGATTCAGAGACCATCAAAGCAAAAAAAGATTGATGAATTTAAATTTCTTAAAAATTGCAACATTATTACATTACTATATGAGCAAAAATTTAAGACAGAGTTTTCTCTGGTAAAAAAATTAAATATTAACGTTTTTGCACTTGAGAAAATGCCAAGAATCTCAAGGGCCCAAAGCATGGACGTTTTATCGTCTCAGAGCAATTTATCCGGATATAAAGCAGTTATAGATGCAGCTAGTTTGTTTAACAAAGCTTTTCCCCTTATGATGACTTCTGCGGGAACTGTCGCTCCAGCAAAAGTTTTAATTATTGGTGCAGGAGTGGCTGGGCTTCAAGCTATTGCTACAGCTAAGAGATTGGGTGCAGTTGTTTCTTCTTTCGATGTCAGAGCTTCAACAAAAGAACAGGTTGAGAGTTTAGGTGCAAAATTCATTCAGGTTGAAGAACAAGGTGATTCTGGAGAAACTGCAGCTGGTTATGCAAAAGAAATGTCAGCTAGTTATAAAAAAAAAACAAGCAAAATTACTTGAGGATAGTATTGCAAAAACAGATATAGTTATTACCACAGCATTGATTCCAGGCAAACCTGCGCCTAAGCTAATAACAAAAAAAATGATCGAATTGATGAAGGTTGGAAGTGTAATAATTGATTTAGCTTCTGAATTTGGAGGGAACTGTGAGCTTACAAAACACGGAGAAACAGTAGATTATAAATCAAAAAAAATCGTTGGTCCAAAAAATCTCCCTGCGACAGTTTCACAAGATTCTTCTAGACTATTTGCAAAAAATGTAATTAATTTTCTCATGAACTCATGTGAATCTGGTAAGTTTTCTAATTTTAACTGGGATGATGAGGTTGTTAAAGAAACCTGTGTGATTCGAAACTTAAAAAATTGAAAGTAGATACTTATGGAAAATATTGATCCGTTTATAAATTTATTAATGATTTTTGTTCTTGCTTGCATAATTGGGTATTATGTAATTTGGGGTGTTACATCTGCACTTCATTCTCCTCTAATGGCTGTAACCAACGCTATTTCCAGTGTTATAATTGTAGGAGCCTTAATTGCTGCTGGTCCAGAGGAAGTTAATTTTTCTTCTTTAATGGGTTTTTTAGCTATTATTCTAGCCTCAATTAACATATTCGGAGGATTTGTTGTGTCTCATAGAATGTTATCAATGTTCAAAAAAAAAGATAAAAAGAAAGAAAAGAAATGAGCGAAAATTTAACAGCAATTAGTTATTTAATATCGGCAATCTTTTTCATTTTAGCTTTAAAGGGATTATCTCATCCTGAGTCAGCAAGAAATGGAAATTTAATGGGAATAATAGGTATGATTATAGCTATTGTCACAACTGCCTTTAACCCTAATGTTCTATCCTATGAAATGATCATTTTAGGGATATTAATTGGAGGTGCCATTGGAACTTACATTGCCTTAAAAATTGAAATGACTGCACTCCCTCAACTAGTTGCTGCTTTTCATTCATTAGTGGGCCTAGCGGCAGTCTTTGTTGCTACAAGTGCGTTTTATTCACCAGAAAGTTATGGAATAGTTAACGAATATAATGAAATTTATCCATCTAGTTTGATTGAAATGTCTATTGGTGTCGCTATCGGGGCAATTACTTTTACCGGTTCAATAATAGCTTTTCTTAAGTTACAGGGTTTAGTTAGTGGTGCTCCTACAACTTTTTTTGGTCAACATTTTCTAAATTTGGTTATCTTTATTGCTTTAGTGACCTTAACAGTGATTTTTACAATGAACTCTTCAACAGACACTTTTTGGATGATTGTAGGTTTGTCACTTATTCTTGGCATATTATTGATTATTCCAATTGGTGGAGCAGATATGCCAGTCGTAGTATCAATGCTTAATTCTTACTCAGGTTGGGCAGCAGCTGGAATTGGTTTTACCCTATCAAACCATCTTTTAATTATTGTAGGTTCCTTGGTCGGTGCCTCGGGAGCAATTCTAAGCTATATTATGTGCAAAGGGATGAATAGATCGTTTGTAAGTGTAATACTGGGAGGATTTGGAGTTGAAGAAGGATCAAGTGTTAATAAGAATGAAGGTAAGACTGTAAAGACAGGAAGTCCAGAAGATGCTGCCTTTATAATGTCCAATGCTAATAGCGTAATTATTGTTCCAGGATATGGAATGGCTGTTGCTCAAGCTCAGCATGCTTTAAGGGAAATGTGTGATATTTTAAAGAAAAATGGAGTCACAATAAAATATGCTATTCACCCAGTTGCAGGCAGAATGCCTGGGCATATGAATGTCTTACTTGCAGAGGCAAATGTTCCATATGACGAAGTTTTTGAGCTTGATGAAATTAACAGTGAGTTTTCCAATGCTGATGCTGCTTTCGTTATAGGAGCCAATGATATAACTAATCCTGCAGCTAAAACAGACAAAACCAGCCCAATTTTTGGTATGCCAATATTAGATGTCGAGAATGCGGGAACTGTTTTATTTATTAAGAGATCAATGGCCTCTGGTTATGCTGGTGTAGATAATGAACTTTTTTTTAGAGATAATACAATGATGCTTTTTTCTGATGCAAAGAAAATGGTTGAGAACATTGTAAAAAGTTTAAATTAAAAAGTTTTATTGAAAGTTAATAACCCTGGATTTCAATTCTTTTTCTAAGCATTTTTTTGAATCTCCTGGTTGATTCATTGATTTGTCTAGCTTTTTTTTCAGATGGTTTTTCGTAGGCCCTCCTTTGCTTCATTTCTTTAAAAATACCTTCTCTCTGAAGCTTTTTTTTCATAGCCCGTATAGCTTTTTCTAAATTATTATCTCTGACTTGTACTCGTATAATTTTCGTTCTCCTTTTTGTTGAAATTTATTTATATAAGATATAATTTTAAAGTAAACTTTTTTTTTAAAATGAAAAAAAATAAAATAGATAAAAAAAAATTCCTTTTTAAGTTACTTGAGAACTTTTCAAGTTCTTCAAACTTAGATGCTGCTATACTAACTACCTTATCACAAATGAAAATCAGTAAAGATAAAATTAATGATGTGAAATCTGAAATACTTCCAAATGGTTTTAAATCTTTAATGATAGAAGTAAATCAACTAATAAATGAAAGAATTAGAAGTGAAAAACTTCCTAAAAATTTTAAAAACTTCAGAACTCATGAAAAAGTTATTTTTTTTGTGATGAGAAGATTGGAAATTTTTGACGAAATTTTAGATAAATATAAGTTTTTCAGGGAAACACTTAGGCCATTTGTTTTTTTAAATACTAGCAAAACTTTATTTCAGATTGCAGATGAGATATGGTTTTTATCTGGAGATAAATCTACGGATTATAATTATTATACAAAAAGATTTTTACTAATGAAAATCTATGCACTCACATTTTCTTTTTTTATTTTTGATAGATCTGAAAAATTTCAAAATACGAGAAAATTTTTAGATAAACAAATAGAACTTATTCTTGGTTTCGGAAAATTAAAAAAAAAGCTAAAAAGTTAAACTAGTTCTTAAAAGTATAATGTCCCATTTTTCTTAGTCTCTTAATATCATTTTTAAAGTAATCATAAAATTTATATTTTTTCGATAGTTTTCTTTTTTCTTCATAATCTTTTCCAATTACATTTATCATTTTACAACTTGCCGTAGGGTTTGGTTGGAATAACTTTTCTTTAAAAATAGAAAAAATTAGACTTTCAAATTGACTATATTTGCAAAAGTCTAGCGACCAATGACCAGAATTATGTGGTCTTGGTGCTAATTCATTAATTAATAATTCATCATCTTTCATTAAAAACATTTCAATTGCTAAAATTCCTTTTAACTTAAGTTTCGTTGCTATTTTCTTGGCTAATAAAATTGCTTTGTTTTTAATTTTATTATTAATTCTAGCAGGATAAATACTTTCTCTTAAAATTGAACTTTTATGAATATTTTCAACTGGAGGATAAATAACAGTATTTTTTTTAGAGCAACAAATTATAACTGAAATTTCTTTCTTGAAGTCTAGAAGTTTTTCTAAGATGTATCCATTTAAGTCATAATTTTTAAAGTTATTAATGTTTTTGTCATTAATTAAGTACTGACCTTTTCCGTCATAACCCATTTCGCAAGATTTTAATATTCCTACTTCCCCAAATAATTTATAAATTTTTTTAAGTTTGCTATAATTATCTATTTTTTCAAATTCGGCTGTTTTGACACCCTTAATAGAATTTAAGAATTTTTTTTCCTTAAGTCTGTTTTGTGCAATTTCTACAATACGTGAGCATGGGAATATTTTTTTGTTTTTTTCTATTAATTTTAAAACCGTAATTGGGATATTTTCAGTTTCAATTGTAAAAAAATCTGATGAATTTATAAATTCACTTATCAGGTTTTGATCAAAAAAACTACCAATTAAAAAGTTATCACAAAATTTTTTTGCGCTAAAATTTTTACTTTCAGAGAACACAGTTGTTTTTATTCCATACTTTCTGGCAGCCTGACAAATAAACATTCCAAGTTGTCCGCCTCCTAATATACCAAGGTTATTTTTCATTCTTAGGTTTTTTTTTAATAGACTTAGTTTGTTTTGATCTAAATAGTATTAGTTTTTTTTTAATGTAAGGATATTTATTTCCTAGTATTGCAGCAGCAGCTAAAGCAGCATTAATAGCACCGGCTTTGCCAATTGCCAAAGTTGGTACAGGTATACCTGCTGGCATCTGTACTATAGATAATAAGCTATCGAGACCTTTTAATGTTTTTGATTCAATGGGAACTCCGAGAACTGGTAAATCAGTTAAGGAGGCGATCATCCCAGGTAGATGGGCAGCTCCGCCTGCACCCGCAATTATAACTTCAATGTTAGTTTTTCTTAAATTTTTTGCAAATTCATATAATCTATCAGGTGTTCGATGAGCGGAGATAATTTTTTTTTCATAACCAATGCCCAATGTCTTAAAAATATTCTCAGAATTAATAAGAGTCTTCCAGTCTGATTGACTACCCATAACGACTGAAACGAAAGTGTTTTTTTTCATAATTAATACTAGATTAAACCTATAAAACATAATAACATAAAAATATGAGCAGACTTGCCTCAAGACAAAAAAAAATTAATTCTTTGATGTCTAAACACCAACATTTTGAAAGTGTTTTAAATCAGGTTAATAAAAGCATAAGTGTTGATGATTTGGTCATCACAGACATAAAGAAGAGAAAGTTAAAGATTAGGGATGAAATTCAGAGGTTAAACAAATAACTAATTTTGTTTTTCTTTGTGTTTTGTAATTACTATTTCTAATTCTTCTCTGGAACAAAGCCCAAGTTCAGATGGATTTTGAGCTCTTAGGTTTTGAATATTCCAGTATGACCTATCTTTAATTGATTGCACTGTTTTCTTAGTAGTTCCGATTATTCTACATATTTTTGACTCAGGAAGGTCAGGAAAGTTTTTTACCAACCAATATATTCCGTTTGGTTTGTCCGCTCTTTTTGCAAGAGGTGTGTATTTGGCACCTTTTGTCTTTGATTGAGGAAGTGGTATATCTGATGTTTTAATTTTCAAAAAAAGTTTTTGATTTTTTTCGCATCTTACAATTTCATCCTTTGTAAGCTCTCCATTTTCAATTGGGTTTCTTGGAAGCATTCCACTGGAAACTTCACCATCTGCGATTGCTTGAACCTCAAGTAAATGTAATCCTACAAAATTTGATATTTGATCAAACGACAATGAAGTGTTTTCAATCAACCAGCTTGCCGTTGCTTTGGGCATTAGGGGTTTTCTCATACTTTTTCCTTAAATATTAAGAACTATTTTACCAATATGTTTACCTTCGTCGAGCCTTTTATGAGCTTTTACAACATCATCTAATTTATAAATAGAGTCAATATAAATTTTTATTTTTCCTGTTTCTATTTGAGGAAATATAAATTTTGTGAGATCTTTTAAAACTTTGCCCTTAAAGTCATTATCACGAATTCTTAATGTTGAACCAGTGATTGTAAGTCTTTTAAGCATTATTTTTATAAAATTAATTTCAGCTATTGATCCATTTTGAAAGCCAATGTTTAATAATTTTCCATCATTATTAAGTAGGTTTATATTTTTTTTAATGTAATCTCCACCAATAAAATCAAGAATTAGATCAACACTGCTAATTTTTGAGTTTTTTATTTCTTCAAAAAAGTCTGACTTTTTATAGTTCAAAATTTTATCAACACCAAGTTTTTCACAAAAAGAAACTTTTTTTTCGTTTCCTACAGTTGTCATTATGTATGATTCAAATAATTTAGCAATTTGTATTGAAGCTATTCCAACACCACTGGTACCACCATGAATCAAAATTTTTTGTTTTTTTTTTAATTTTCCTCTCATTACTAAATTTGACCAAGCAGTAAAAAAACATTCTGGGATACAAGCAGCTTCGTTAAAAGAAATATTTTTAGGAATATGAAAAACTGAACTTTCGTGAGCTTTACAAAACTCAGCGTACCCACCACCATTAACTAGTGCCCCTACCTTATCGCCAACTAAAAAATTATTGACATCATTCCCCACTTTTTCAATTATCCCTGATACCTCTAAACCAAGAATTTTGGAATGCCCTGGTGGTGCTGGATAATTGCCTTGTCTTTGAATAACATCAGGCCTATTTACACCAGCTGATTTAACTTTAATTAGAACTTCATCCTTTTTTATTTTAGGTGTAATAGTTTGCGTCAGCTTGAGAACTTCCGGTCCTCCTGGTTCATCAAAATTTATAGCTTGCATGAAAAGTTATTTTTTGAAACCAAGGTTTTTGAATTTTTTTTGAAATTTTGCAACTTGACCATCTGAATCTAGGATCTTAGAGTCTTCTCCAGTCCATGCTGGATGAGATATTGGATCAATATCTAATTTAAGGACATCACCTTCTTTACCGTAGGTAGATTTTGTTTCAAAGACAGTCCCATCAGTTAGTTGTACTTTGATAGTATGATAATCTGGATGTATTTCTTTTTTCATAATTCTTGACTCGTTTTATATATTCATTAGATTAAATTTGCAAGCCTTAACATTAATTACAACCTGTGACAGATAAATTTCAAAACTTAGCAAAAAAAACATTAGATGATATATTTATTTTAGTTGAAAAAAAGTCACAAGAGTTTGATGTAGACTTTGAAGGAGAAAACTTAATAATAGAAATTAATGATTCAACTTTTGTTTTAAGCATACATAACCCTTCTCAACAAATATGGATGTCCTCACCGATAAGCGGTGCACATCATTTTGAATGTAAGGAAGAGGGAAGTGAATCAAAATGGATTAGTACTAGGGATGATTCTATTAATTTATTAGAAAAATTAGATATGGAGTTATCCTCACTTTTATGATTAAAAGAATTCAAAAAATTTTTAAAGTTGAAAGTTTTTCTAGATTAATTGTAATTTTTACTGTTTTTGCAATAACTGGGTCACTATCTGTTTACCTTGGGAAATATGCACTTTTATTTTTTTTTTCTGAAAATTTAGAAAAAAATTTTGTTTACTGGTCAATTAGAATTTTAATTATTTTTCCTATTTACCAAATTTTACTAATTGTTGTTGGAGCAATATTTGGAGAGTTTAAATATTTTTGGGAAATGGAAAAGAAAATACTAAGACGTTTTGGTTTATTAAAACAATAGCCAAGTAGTTTGAAATCCCGATTTTTTTAATATTTTGGCATAAATAATGCTGTCTTATAACAAAAACCTATTTTGGAGGCTTTTAAGTTGTTATCTGTTTTAACTTCAATAAGCGATTTTTCAATTAATTATAGTCTTTCAATGGCCTCAGTTCTTGAAAGTAAAAGAATTTCAGAAGTAATTATAGTAGATGATTGTTCTTTTTTAGATAATTCAATGAAAATCAAACAAATTGCAGAATCAAATTGTAAAATAAAGTATTATAAAAATTCTAAGAATTTGGGAGAACATCTTTCTTTAATTAAAGCCCTAGAAAAGTCTAATTCAAGATATATTATAATGTTGGATTCAGATGACTTTATAATTCCCAAAGCGATTGATATGTTATTTGACTACACACATGCTAATAAACTTGATTTAGCATATGGTAAGATGGCTATTAAAAAAAATAATGAAATTTTTCGCTTTCAACACCCCGGATATAAAGATTCAAGTTATATTGACAGTAGAAATGAATTAAATGATTTATTTTTTTATGATAACTATATTCCAAGAATTGGGACAATTATAAAAAAAAGTTCAATCTTTCCATATTTTAATAATATCTATCATAAAAAATTAACAAATGAATTTGGGTCTAGCTTTAGTTCATTTGATTATGACTTATTTATTAACTTAGCTAAAAAAAATAAAAAGTTTGGATTTTTAGATGAATTTGTTTGCGTTGATTGTGAAAATAATAATGAAATTAATCCCATAGATGAAGAAAAAGAATCGTTAAAATCCTTAGAAAAAATATTTTTATTCAATAAACATTTTAAGAATAAGGATCCTGATGAAGTAATGATGTACTTTGTTGGAAATATCCTTGAAGAAAAATTAAATTTTAAGAAAAAACCTGTTTTTGATTTTAAAAATAAATCTTTATGTAAGCATTTTGAGGATTTTCAAAAAATTAAAAAAAAAAAAAATGGGTTAAAAGATAATAAGTTAAAAAAAAGTAAATCCTTGGATACTATTGTAGGTTTTCAATCGGGACACGATGTTAGTTACTGTTTACTAAAAAATGGAAAACCAATAATTCATGAAGAACTTGAGAGGTTTTCAAGAGTAAAAGAAGAGCTTGGCGATGGCTTAAAAATGTTCTTTGATGCCAAACATCAGTTACACTATAACAACATAAAATATTTTACTTTTGGTAACTTCGGTGGACGACAAAAAAAATGGGGAAATAGTACATCTGATAGTTTATCCAACTCTAAAATGGATAAATTATTAAACAAAAATAAAGGTCAATATTTAGAGTTATCTCATCACATGACACACGCAGCGAATGCTTTTTTTTCAAGTAATTTTAAAAATTCACTTATTCTTACAATTGATGGAGGCGGCAATGAGTCAGAAAAAACTATGACTTGTGCTACAATTTATGAGGGTAAAAATAATCAAATTAAAAAAGTAAATGTATTCAATGCTGGCGAACTTAATTTAGCTTCCGGTTGGAACTTAGTAACCAAATTATTTGATCTTTCAATTGGTTTTCCTAAAGGAAATCAGGCTGGAACAGTAATGGCAATGGCATCAATGAGTAATTCAGGAAAGTATGTTGAACCATTGGTAGAATTAATGACAAATA
>MDTA01139955.1_pt1 | contig 11360 bp, 8 predicted proteins | sample 811151 | NCBI WGS metagenome assembly MDTA01 (sample SAMN05326648, study PRJNA326480) | marine metagenome | isolation source: seawater | place: Indian Ocean: South | collected 2010 | reverse complement strand
ATGGATCAGGCAGTATTAGAAACGTTAGAACTAAATAAAGTTTCTTCTTTTACTTACGGTGAAATTTTATTAAATTTATCCCTAGCTTTTATCTTGGGAATGATAATAAGTTATGTTTATAAAATTACTCATAAAGGATTAAGTTATTCTCAGTCATTTATACTGACCATAGTGTTTGTTACAGTAATTGTTTCTATGGTTATAATGGTAATAGAAAATAATTTAGCAAGAGCTTTTGCTTTGGTGGGTGCTCTTTCAATAATAAGGTTTAGAACAGTCGTTAAAGATACAAAAGATACTGCTTTTATATTTTTAGGGTTAGCAGCAGGTTTAGCATGTGGAACCTCTAACTATTTTATAGCACTTTCCGGAACACTGATAATTGCGTTAATAATTTTTGTTTTACATTTAACAAATTTCGGAACTTTATATAAAAGTGAATTTATATTAAGGTATGTTACTAAAAAAGCTAATTCACAGGAACATAGCAGTTTAATTAGCAAATATACAAAATCCTCATCTCTTTTACATATCGAACCTACAGGAGATAGAGATCAAATAAGAATTAGTGTTGATTTAGTTTTAAAAGATCACTTATCAGCAGAAAATTTAGTTTCTGAGCTTAAAAAAATTGACTCTATTTCCGATATTACTCTAATTGCCTCTAAAAGTGATATTGATTATTAAACAAAAAGATAAATTGAAATGGTATTAGAAGATAAAGTAATTATTGTCACTGGATCTAATGGAAGAATTGGTAATCAGGTTGTTAATGACTTAATTAAGCAAAAAGCAGTAGTAATTTCTTGTGATTTAAAAAATTCAAAAAAAATAAATAATTTTTTTAAAATAGATATTTCAAATGAAAAAAAAACCAAAAAATTTTTAGAGAATATAAAACACAAATACAAAAAAATTGATTGTTTAATTCATTGTGCTTATCCAAAAACTAAAGATTGGGGAAAAACTTTTGAAAATTTGAATTATAAAAGTTTGTCAAAGAATTTGTCTTTGCAGCTTGGAGGTTCAATATTGTTATCAAAACAAATAATTAAAATATTTAGAAAACAGAGTTATGGTAATCTAATTTTGTTGTCTTCAATTCAAGGTGTTTCAGCCCCTAAATTTGAGCATTACAAAGGTACAAAGATGTCAAGCCCTATTGAATATGGTGCAATTAAATCTGGTATTATTTCTATAACTAAATATTTGGCTAAATTAGTTAGAAATACAGAAATAAGAGTAAATTGTGTTAGTCCTGGAGGAATACTTGATAAACAACCAGCTAAATTTTTAAAAGCTTATAAAAAATCCTGTAATACTAAGGGAATGTTAAATGCTGACGATATATCTAAAACAATTCTTTTTTTATGCAGCAATCAATCAAAATATATTAATGGTCAAAATATAATAATTGATGATGGCTGGACCTTATAAAATAAATATTTATGTGTGGTATTGCAGCTATTTATAATATTAAAGAGAATAAATTAGATAATTTAAACAATATAAAAAAAATATTAACTAATATTAATCACAGGGGTCCGGACCAACAAAATTATGAATTGGTAAGTCAGTGCTATTTAGGTATAGCTAGATTAAGTATTATTGATTTAAAAAGTGGAAATCAACCAATCTCTGACTCAAGCAAAAGATACTTCGTGGTATTCAATGGTGAAATTTACAATTATTTATCACTTAAAAGAGATTTAGAAAAATTAAATTATAAATTTAATACAATGTCTGATACAGAAGTGGTTTTAAACAGTTACATTCATTGGGGAGATAATTTTGTTGAAAAATTAGACGGAATGTTTTCAATTATTATTTATGATAAATTAAAAAATGAGTTAATAGTTTGTAGAGATAGATTTGGAAAAAAACCATTATACTATTTTAAAGATGACGAGAAGATTATTATTTGTTCAGAAGTAAAAGCTATTTATGAATTAAATAAAGACAACTCATTAAATTTAAAAGTAAATTTTCAAGCATACTGGGACTATCTAACCTATAGATATATTCCAGGTGACCAAACAAGTTACAATAAAATTTTTAAATTCGATAGAGGTACAATTTATAAAATTCAAAAAAACAGAATATCAAAAAAGAAATACTGGAATGTAGATTTCAAAAATAAAAAAAAAATTTCTTTTGAAAATAAATTGATTAATTTTCAAAATTTGTTTGATAAATCAGTTAAAAAAAGACTAATTTCAGATGTACCAGTAGGAGTAATACTAAGTGGAGGTTTAGACTCTTCAGCAGTTCTTTACAGCGCAAGTAAATTCCAGAAAATTAATTCTTATCACGTTTGTTTTAAAAACGAGAATGAAAATTACAATGAACTTAAATATGCAAAAAAAATAGCAAACCATTTAGGCTCAAATTTAGGTATCATAGAAATAGATGATAAAATGTTTTTAGATAAATTAGAAAAAATAAATTACTTTACAGATGAACCTCTTTCAGATCTTGCTTCCATACCTTTAAAATTTGTAAGCGATCTTGCAGCCAAGGATGTAAAAGTAGTTTTATCTGGAGAAGGTGCGGATGAAATTATGGCTGGCTATGATTTGTATAACGTTAAAAAAAATATAAATTATTTAAAAAATTTAAATAAATTTAAAACAATATCAATTATTCTAAAAAAAATTGTAAGATTATTTTTTTCAAAAAAATTTAGTGCATTAGACAGAATAGGAATTAATCACAATAATTATGCAAGACAGGTATTTAAAAATATTACTTATCAAATTTCAGATGAGAATAAATTAAATTTATTAAAATCACATGATTTTAAATTTGCAACATCAGATAGATTTTTAGATCAAAATTACTCAAAATCTCGTGATTTAGATCAAATTAATCAAATATTATACAATATTAGTAAAGAGTGGTTAATTGAAAATGTATTAATGAAATCTGATAAAGTTACAATGAGTTCTTCGTTAGAGTGCAGATGTCCATTTTTAGATATAGAGTTAGCAGAATTTTATTTTTCTCAATCAGGAAATGAAAAAATATATAATAAAAAGGGTTTTTTGGACCAAAAAGTTTTACTTAAAGAATATTTAAAAAATAATATACCCAAAGATATTATTGATAGAAAAAAATTAGGATTTCCTGTAAGAGCATACAATCTTGATAAAAAGATATATAAAGATTTTCTGTTTGACCATCTTGTTTCAAAAAATAGTTTTTATGAAAATTTTTTTGAAAAAGATAAAATTTTAAAAAAAGCAGAATTTTATATAAATCAAAATAAAGAAAACGAAAACTTTAAAAATTTTTTATGGTCAATTGTAGTATATGAAATATGGATCAAAAATAATCGTTTGGCATGAATGTTATGTCATAGGAGGTTCAGACTGGTCAATAATAGATATGATAACTAATTGGCCAGATAAAAAATGTAGTTTTGATTTTTTTGTTAATAAAAAACATGAAGGATTAAAATTATTACAAAAAAGTTTAAATAAAAATTGTAAATTTAATTACTATGATTCTGTAATTGAAAAAATTAATAATTTAAAAAAGTTATTCTTATTTAAACATCTTTTAAATATTTCTTTTTTGAGAAAAATTTTTGTAATTTATTATTTAATATCAACATTTTTTTTTATTCATAAAAAATTAAAAAAAAAAAAATTTGATTATATTTTGATTAATAATGGTGGATATCCTGGTAGCTTAACTTCATATTTAGTAATAATTTCCTCTTTTTTTTTAAAAAAAAAAGTAGCCATGATAATTAGAAACTTTCCGGATCATAATTATAAAAAAAATTTAACTATGTTAATAGTGAGATTTGTAATTAAATTATTTAATTGTAATATTATAAGTGTATCAAAATCTTTGAAGAAATCTTTAGAAATTGATGCTGGAATAAATAGGGAAAAAATTAAAGTAATTTATAATGGAATATCAATTCAAAATAAACAAAGATTTTTAAATGAAAAAAAGGTTAAAGTTAAAAATAATTCTGTAGGAATTTTCGGAAGAATTGAACCGAGAAAAGGACATCATCTTTTAATTATGGCCTGGAAATTAGTTGAAAAAAAACTTCCAAATTTAAATCTCTATATAGTAGGCAATGGTGATAGCAAATATGTTAAATCATTAAAAAAAATTATTAACAAAGAAAATATTAATAAAAAAAAAATTACATGGCTCAATTATACAAATAATATTTATACTTTACTTAAACAAATAGATTTAGTTATTGTACCATCAATCAAATTTGAAAGCTTTGGGCGTGTCGCAGTAGAAGCTATGGCTTTAAAAAAACCTATAATTACGAGTAATTTTGGAGGATTAAAAGAGGTAAACATTAATAAAATAACGGGCTTTACTGTTAATATTAAAGATAAAAAAATGTTTTCAAATAAAATTATTGAGTTAATGACAAATAAAAATAAAAGAACATTGTTTGGAATTAGAGGAGAAAAAAATTTTAAGAAGAATTTTACATCTTCTATTATGGCAAAAAAATATTATTGGTTTGTAAAAAAAAATTTACAAAATAAATAAAAATGAAGGCTATTATTTTAGATCACCCTGATGACCTAAATAAATTTGATATTGACAATAAATCATTGAATTTTTATGCTTATAATTTTCACACTTATCAAAAATTAAGTAAAAATAAAAAAATCAAGTATATAAATAATCTTAAGGTACTTAGAAAATATGATAATTTTTCTCATGAAATCACTAATGAATGGTTTAAAAAAAACAGAATAGAAAATCTAAAAGTAAATAGAATTTCTGTTGGGAGTATTATATTTACTCGACTATTCAATGAATATTCTAATACGTTAAAAAATTATTTATTAATAAAAAAAATATTATCTAGTAACAATAAAATTTTTTTTCCAAAAAGTAATAAAATATTTATCAAAAATATTTTAGAATTTTTTCCAGATAAAATAAAATTTTATAGTTCAAAAAATAATATTCAAGAATTTTTGTCAACAAACCAAATAAAATCTAAAATAATATCTTTACCAACAATACATAAATATTCTCCTATCGCACGTTTTATTCAAAATATATTTTTTTCGATAAATAAAAATAAAGTAATTTATTATCCTGAACCCAGAACAAAATTTTTTTTTAATACATTTTCAAATGTTTTATCTTTAAATTCTTTTAAGTTTTGGAATTCTTATTATTTAAACTATTCTTCAAAATATTTAAAAAAAGCTAAAAGTTTAATTGATTTAAATTACCATGAAGATTTAAAAGAATATTTAAATTTAAAGAGAAAAAAAAAAAATTTTATTTATTTAAAAATTTTTGAAAAGTCTATAAATAGCATTGTAACACAAAGTAAAAAAAAAATTTTAAGAACTTTAGCAATTTATATTGAATTGTTTGAATATTATTCCCCAAGATCTATTATTTTTCCTGGAATACTTAATTTTGATTATGCGATAGCTATAGAATTAGCTAAAATTAAAAAAATTAAATCTTTTATAGCTTTAGATGGTGTTTTAACAAATTATGATCATACTGAGTTTAATAGAAATTATATTTTTGATAAAATTATAGCCTGGGGAAATGAAAATAAAATTTTATTGCAAAAACATAAAATTAAACAAAAAGATATAGTTTTATCCTCTACATTTCATGAAAAGTTAAATCAAAAAGATTATTTTCAAAAAAAATATATTATAGTGATGCCTTTGATGCATTATTCTCAGAAAGTATCCTCACATTCAGATAAAAACGTTTATCATACAATTAATATTTTAAAAGTTTTGAATAAATTGAATGAAAAAAATATTATTTTAAAAATAAAAGACGGTAATTATGAAGTTAATAAAATTATAGATCTTTATGAAAAATATATTTCAGATCATGGATTAAAAAATATATCAATTAAGTTAGGAAAAATGGAAAATTATTTGACTAAAGCTAAACTGATAATTGGTCAATGCTCCAGTACAATTTATGAGGCTAGTAAAAATAATGTTAGTTATCATATTTATGAACCATACGATTTAGGTTTAAGTGTTATGGATATAAAAAATTCTAATTTATTTAACAGGAAGACAATCTCAAGAAATCAATATGAGCTTTTTAGAAATTTAAAAAAAAAAAATAAATCCTCTATAACAAAAACTAAAAAACAAATTTTTAGAGGTAAGAAACTAGAAAAAAATTTTTTTGATGATTAAACCAATATTTTCTATAATTATTCCGACGTATAATAGTATAAAAACTTTAGATAAAACATTACGAAGTGTTTTGAATCAATCGTTTAAACATTATGAAATAATTATAGTTGACGATGGTTCAACAGATAACACTTTTACAAAACTAAAAAGTTTTAAAGATACGAGAATAAAATTATTTAAAATTAAAAGAAGTGGGGGGCCAGCAAAGCCAAGAAATTATGGTATTTCTAAATCAAGTTCTAATTGGATATGTTTTTTAGATTCAGATGACATATGGGAAAAAAATAAATTGTCGATTTTATATAAATTTATTAAAAGAAAAAAGTTTGATGTTTTGTGTCACAATGAATATTTAAAACAAGATAACAATATTCAAATTTCTAAATATGGACCATTTAAAAAAAATTTCTATAAACATTTATTAATCAACGGGAATTCATTATCTACCTCAGCCACAATGTTAAATAAAAATTTTTTAAAGAAAAATAATCTTAAATTTAATGAGTCTAGAAATTTTGTGTCAGTAGAAGATTATGATTTGTGGATGATGTTTGCTAAAAAAAATGCGAATTTTTTGTTTATTGATAATATACTTGGTACATATTTAATTCACAATAATGGTATATCTCAAAATAACCTAAAACACTTTAATAATTTAAAGAATTTATTATTTTATCATGTTTTTAAAATTCAAAAATTTGAAAGTGATAAGAAAGCTTTATGGAAATATTTACAAAAAAAAGTGAATATTTTATTAATAATTAATAATTTGAAAAAAAAACCATTTGATTTTGAATTTGTTTTTAAATTATTTGTTTTTTTATTATTTAATTCATTTTTTTTAATAAAATTTTATAAGAGAAAATTTTTAACATGAGAATTCAACATTATATTTTAGAGAAATTTTTTAGAATGTTTGGGGATAATTTAATAAAAAAACCTAGATTTAGAATATTAAATATTCATGATGTTCTTGAGAAAGATTTTGAAAATTTAGAGAAAATTCTTGTTAACTTAAAAAAAAAATGGGAATTTGTTGATCCATCAAAATTAAAAATTATAAATAATATAAAAAAAAACCACATATTATTAACATTTGATGATGGTTATAAATCGCAAAAAATTTTTGCAGATGAAATATTAAATAGACATAAAATAAAAGCCTTATTTTTTGTAGTGACAAATTTTATTAAATGCAATTCTAAAGAGGAAGCTCAAAACTTTGTATCAAAGAATATTGATACTGGTATAACAAATAATCCATCAAGGTATTCAGAAATAGATAATATGAACTTTGATGACTTAAAGGAATTAATATCTAAAGATAATCTTATAGGATCTCATACTGTTAATCATAAAAAACTTACTGAGATTGATAATGCTGATGAATTAAATTATGAAATAATAAATTCAAAAAAAGAGTTAGAAAAAATGCTAGATTGTAAAATTAATAATTTTGCTTGGACTTATGGTGATATTAACAGTATCAATAAAAAGTCTTATAATATAATTAAAAAAAATTATCATAATATTTTTTCAGGTATTAGAGGAAATAATATTCAAACTTCTTCTTCTGTGTATTTTAGAGATGAATTAAGTCCATTTTATTCAGAAGATTTAGTCAATGCATTTTTAAATGGATACTCTGATTTTTATTATTATAAAAATAGAAAAAAATTATTGACTTTTGATATAAATGTTTAAAAAATTATTACATGAATTATATACAATTTTAGTTTACATAAATTATTATTTTTCAAAAAAAAAATTTCATAAATTTATTTTTATACATCCACCACAAAGTGGCGGTAATACTATAGATTATTTTTTTAAAATAAATTTTGGCTTAAGAAATTTTAAAATAAATAACCATTTAGATTTTGATATTTTTAATTTTTCATCTAAAAATTTAAAAAAATATTTTTTAATATATGGACATTTTCCATATGAATTTGCGATAAGAACAAATTATAAAAAAGAATTTTTTTATTTTACAAGTATACGAAATCCAAGAGACAGATATTTATAAAATTATTATAGAAATAAGAGAGATTTTGAAAAAAATGGCAATAAATTTATGAGTTTGGAAGATTTTTTGAAAGAAAGAATAGATCAGGGTTTGGATAATTATTATGTAAGGTTTTTTTCCTCAAAAAAAATATATTCTGATAGCTCAGTAAAAGTAAATCAAGAACATTTATTAGATTCGTTTGAAAATTTAAAAAAATTAAATTTTATTTTTTTTTTAGATGATATGAAAAAAAATTTAATTGATTTTAAAAAAAATTTTAGCTTGTTGTTTGATATGACGTATTTTTTTAATTTACATAAAAATAAAGTTTCTAATTCAGCTTATCCAAAGATTTCTCCTAAAGAAAATGATTTACTAAATGAATTGACCACTTATGACTCAAAATTATATGATGAAATAAAAAATTTTAAACTAAGATAAATAATTTGATACATTTTAGAAAAAGACTTAACATTTTTGAAATTATAAAAGCATTCTTATTATCTAAAAAACTAAATTTATCACATTGGAAAAAAAGTAATGATCAAAAATCAGTTTTATTATCCAAATCTTCTTGGGCGATATTATTAATAGCTATTTGGATTAGGTTTAAAAAAAAGGGGGAAAATCCTATTTTTTTAGTTCCCGACTATTATTGTGACTATTCTTTAAATTTATTAAGAGTGTTAGGATCAAAAATAATTTTTTATAATATAGAAGAAAATTTTGAACCAAGTTTCAATTCAATTAATTCTATTGAAAATTTTGATGCTTTAATTGTAACCCATTACTTTGGAAAATCTAAGGATTTTAGTAAGTTTTCAGATTATTGTATAAACAAAAAAAAATTATTAATTGAGGATGCTACCCATTGTTTAAAAAAAACAGATAATATAGGAAATTATGGTCACTTTACATTATATAGTCAACATAAATTTTTTTCATGCATCAATGGAGCTTTATTAGTTTTAAATGAAAAAAAATTATCAAAAGAAGATTTAGAATTTTTTGTTGATAAAAGTAATTGTATTAATTTGTTGAATAAATTTATTATAGATAAAAAAGTGTATGTCTATAATAATAATTTTAGAATTTTAATAAATATAATCTATGATTGTTTCATAAAAATTTTCAAAAAAGAAAAAATTGAAAGTTTTAAAAGTGATGGATTAAAGAAAGTAAAATATTCTCATCCTAAAATAGATTATATTTCAATGAAAATTTTATCATTTAATTCAAATAAAATTGGTTTTTTATCTGATTACAGAAAAAAATGTCATTTAATTATTGAAACTTATTTGGAGAAAATATTGATACAAGATGATTATGAAGTTTTAACTAGTGCTAAATTTGATCCCTATTTATTAGTCATAAAATCTTCTAATAATGCAGAAAAAATTTTTAATATTTTAAAAGAAAATGGACTTGCGGTACAAACTTGGCCAGATATACCAGAGGAGATAAACAAAGATTCTTTCGCGTTCTTTTTGAGAAATCATTTAATTTTTATACCATTAAATAAAATATGTTTAAAAAAGTTTTCAATCTCAACTTATGAAAATAATTTTTTTTTAAAATTATCCGAGTGTAAAGAAAAAGAAAAATGGGAACAAATAATCAAAAAATTTGATGTAAATATTTTACAAACATGGGAATACGGAAATTTTAAAGGTAAATTACCTTTTGCAAAATCGAGAAGATATTTAATTAATGATAGTAAAAACAGTATTATAGGTTTGTTCCAGTCAATCAATTATAGATTTTTTGGTTTAACATTTGTGTTTATTAATAGAGGGCCAATATTAATTAAAAAACTAGATACAATTACTCAAAAAGAAATAACCGAAAAAGTTGTTAAATTTATAAAGAAAAATTTTCTTACATTCATATTAATTAAACCTGAGTTAAAATTTTCAAAAGAAAATATTATTTTTAATCAAAATGGTAAACTTAGTTATTTTAAATATCCATCCTGGTGTTCATCAATAATTAATTTGTCCGAAGATGAGATTAATATATTCAAAAAATTCAAAAGTTCACTTAAAAGTGAAATTTCTAAAAGTGAAAAAAATTTAAAAATCGATTCTTATAATCAAATTAAAAATTTAAATTGGATTTCCCAAAGATATTTTTCTTTTGAAAATAAAAAAAAATTTAAAACAATAAATAAGAGTTTAATTAATTATTTAAACTCAGATAAAATTATTTCATTTTGTGCTAAAAAAGATGAAAATATTTGTTCAGGCGTTGTTATTTATTGTCATGGAAAAAGTGCAACTTATTTAATGAGCTATAATACTGATTTAGGAAGGAAAAATTATGGAAATCAGTTATTATTATGGGAGTCAATAAAATATCTTAAAAATAAAAATTATAATTATTTAGATTTGGGTGGAATTGATTATGATAATAATTTAAATGTTGCGAAATTTAAATTAGCTTTTAATGGAAAGTTGTATAAATTAATTGGGGCTAACTTAATATAATATAATGCATCCTAAAATTAAGTTTGATTTACAAGAAATAATAATACAAAAAATTTTAATTTTTTTTATTTTTTTAAATTTTTTTTTTCCTAAAATTCCTCTTTTCAGTATTCCAGGTTTTTCTCAAGGTTTACGTCTTGAAAACTTAATATGCATGATCTTGCTCATAGCTCTTATCTTTGGAAAAAGGCTTACACTTACTATTAAAGATTTTAAACATTTAAAAACATATATAACTATTTTCATAATTATTCTTTTTTCAAGCTACATAGGATGGGTTAATGGAATTGAATTGCCACTAATATTTGTAGTAAGAACTTTAGAATATTTAGTATTTGCTTTCTTAATTTTTAAATCTAGCATTAAAGTAGAAACAATTAAAACTTTCATAAAATTTTTTTATTTAGCATGTTTTTTTGGAATATTTTTACAATATCTAGATTTGATGGGAGTTTTTTCTTCTACAGGAATTACTGATATTAATCCCGAAAAATATACAGCATTTACATCAGGTCCTTGGGAATTAGCATTTATGATATCAATTTCTTTTTTTACTTTATTGATAATTGATGAGAATAATTTTAAGCAAATAATAATTTATTTTATTTTAACATCTTTAATTTTGTTTTTTTCAGGAAGTAAAACATTAATAATTTCATTTTTTTGTGCAGTACTAGT
>MDTA01025296.1_pt1 | contig 11360 bp, 5 predicted proteins | sample 811151 | NCBI WGS metagenome assembly MDTA01 (sample SAMN05326648, study PRJNA326480) | marine metagenome | isolation source: seawater | place: Indian Ocean: South | collected 2010 | reverse complement strand
GTCATTTATATTTGACATAAAATACCTCTTAAGAGTTTATTGTATACGTATTTAGAGGACTAGCGTTAAAGACACTATTCGCTCCTGAAATTAATTGTACATTAATTGATTCAGATACTGAAACACTATTTGCTATAGTGGCTAAAGCAAAAGCGTTAGCAAAAGATTCTGAAATAGTAACTATTTGTTCAGGTCTAGTAATGATTTTGTTTCCCATACCGCTGTGTACAGCACAATAGTAATGAAGAGAGTTTGCAAAAGTATCGAAGTCTATTTCTACATAGGCTCCTGCTTGTCCGGGTGTACCAGACACAGTTACATTAGTCGTGTACGCAGTTCCACCACCGTGGGTGCCGTTTGCGGTTGTAGAGAATCTTAATGGGTGTCCAGCATTACTTGAATCAGATTGGTCAAACCGGTAGGTAACGCCTAGTTCTAAGTCTATCTCAGGACTTACTCCACCATTAAAATAATATTTATTACCACCTCCATAGCTATTAACACCTGAAGCTACCGTAACATAGTATACAAAAACTGTATCTCTGTATGTAGGGTTACCAATATTTTTACCTGAAGCGAGAGCTGAAGCTTCACTTATACTAGGAGACTCAGTTAAATTAACTAAATTACCAAAAAATAAACTTTCTGAAATATTTACAACATTATTTTTTACTAAACTACTGTCAGTTTTTAAATCATCACTAGCACTAGTAATATCATCTAGCGAGTAAGCATCTGAAAAAGCTCGTACAAAACTTACTACATCACTATAGCTTTCACTTATTGTTGTAGAATCAGAGGCTGGAATACTAACAGCTAAAGCTGCTGCTTCTGAAATAGAGATAGTTTCAGTTACAGCTTTATTTAAGGATTGAGCAAGGGACTCTGAAATAGTTACAGTAAGAGCGCTAGCGTCGGTAACAAAAAATAAATTTTTACTATCTGCGTCTAATAAAACATCTGTTATTTGTAGATTTTGATAAGTAAAAGGGGCTTTTAAGTTTAAAACACTAAGAACACTTTTTAACTTAGTGAAATCAACTGTACTTTTAAAGGCCATTAGTCAAAATCATCTCGTAAGTTAAACTTGATTAGATCTTGTACGGTCTGTATGCCACCAGCAGAAGTAGTGTACTCTATCTCTCCCTCAAAAGTACCTGCAGTTGTCCAAGTGCCACTTGGAAAAGCTATAGTAACTTGTCCGTTTGCTGCACTTGTAATAGCAGCGGTTATAGTGCTTAGTACAGTAGTTGTACCTACTTTTCTAATTCTTAATTTAACACTACCACCAGTTAAATTTACTGCTGCCCAAGTAGTGCTATCCTCTACATCTAAAGTTTTACCAGCAGCGGCAGTGTTACTGTCTTTTAACGTAAAAAGTAACTCAGGTAGGGTATCTCCTACTACTAGTTTGATTGAATCTGAATATGCCATAATTACCTCATTATATACTAAAAAGAACCAAACCCTGGGAGGAAATCTTGAAACCTAGCGTCTCCTTTTAGGATATCTTCTAATCTTTGAGCACTTGGTCCAAGTAAACTAGTATATATTTCATCTCCAAATCTACCAGCTTCCATCATTGGAAACAACATAGTAAACGCTCCAAAACCACCTGAACGGTCTGCAGATTCTAATAGCCATTCCCCATACTCCATTCTGTTTGTTCTAAATTTATTTGAATCAAAACTAAAAGCACTAGTTCTATCATTCATGTCTATTGCTCCAGTTATAGGTGAGAATAAATATTTCATAAGCTCACGTAGTTCCATACCTACCATAGCTAAAGGCAACATCGCAGTTGCAGCAAATACAGCTGGCATGGCTGCGGTAGAAATTTTACCATCACGACGGTAAGTGCTTTTAGTGTTTCTTATTACTCCACCCATGATATTTTTTCCGTAAGCATAGAAGAATGATTTAAGTTGAAAAATTAAAGCTGTATATGGATTAGAAGCCCAACCTGGTCTTTCTGCAGCATTAGGTCTTACAATAGATTCTTCTACAAACCTACCAATTGCAGCTTTTACTTTAGCGCCATCTTCAACAGTTTCAAAATTAAAATCAGCTGCTTGTGCTGCTTTTACCTGTTCAGCTGTAACACCAAGTTCAGCTAAAAATTCTTGTGACTTAGCTGAACCATCATTAGCATGTTTAAGTAAAAATTGTTTACCCATACCAGCTGCATATATTCTAGTAAAATTGGTATACCATTCTAAACCGGTCCATTTAAAAAATTGTTGAGTATAAAATTTAGTGCCTTCTGTCATATAACCTAACTCTCCAGCATTAATGTACATCTGTGAAATAGAATCAAAGCCAATTACTCCTACATCACGAGCAAATGCTTCCATCTCTGCTCGATTAGTAAAGTAACCACCTAATTCATTTCTAAGTGTTTTGTTAAAAATACCCATTTCTTTTGAACGTAACATAGGTCCAGCTAAATCCGGTAATGAAGCGATTGCAGCAAAAGTTAAATAAGTCATAACGTTTAACATTAAAAGATAACTTTGTGCTCCTCTTGCCCAACCCGGCATATCCATACCAGCTTTACCTAACATTGCTAACACTACTTTCTTAGCGCGCGCTTGATCTTTTGGTTTATCAATTCTGTTTAACATTACTTCAGCAGCTTTTGGTCCTCGAATTGTAGTACCTACTGCTAAAGAAGAATCTAAAGCTGCATCTTTTGAAGTCACTACAGTTTTTACAAGTTTTCTAAATTCTGTTTTTTTAACATTATCACTTATGTATTTTCTAATAGCATGGTGCGGAGGTATTATTAAATCGCCTACACCTTCTATATTACGTAACTTAGTGTTGTCAGTAAGCGCTCTAAATAATTCGGCTCTATCTTTTTGCATACCTATAGCATAATCTCCTGTAGTTTCTTGGACAGTCCCATCACTATTTTCATGTTTGTAAATCATTTGTTCTACTGCGTTTTCAATAATGTTTCTATCTGTCCTTGGATTAGCCTCTGCTAAAATATTTACCAAAGCATTACGTGCTGCAGGTTCATTTTCTAACTTAGCTATATCAAATTGACGGGTAAAAAACTTTAAGTTTTTTGCTACTGAGGGGTTATCAGGATTATCGTTAACAGTTAAATAGTTATCATAAAACTTATTGTAAAAATCTAATACAGCTTTAGCTTCTGCGGAGGCTTCTTGTGCAGTAATGTTACCAGCAGCTAATCCTTCTGCTTCTAATAAAGCAGCGTCTACTCTTGCTAAATCTTCCGAAGTAGGGTTTTCTTTTTTAATATTAAAAATTTTGTAAAAATCATTAGTGTATTGGTTTTGCACAAGTGCGTGCACATTGAAATAACCACTAGCTTCTAAACTTTGTGATTGAGAATATAAAGTTCTAGCTAGTTCTGGACTTACTTGACGTAAGTAATTATCAGCTGGTGCTAATATATAAGTTAAAAACTTACGGGCATCTTTAATTTCATCACTACGTAAGATTTTTTTAACTAAAGCATTAAAACGAGTAGCATTTTTCTTACCTACAAAATTAGCTACTAGTTTAGAACTTTCATCTGCCCACCTATTTATTTCTACATCTTCTAAAGTAGTTATAGGTATTTCTTCTCTGGTTAAACCTTCTCTAAACGCAGCTACAGTACCATTAGCATAATCTGCAAAAACCGGGTTAACACCTTCACCATATCTATTTTTAAAACTCTGAACAAAAAACTTAAAGAACTTTTTAACTTTTGCAGCTAGAGCTCTAAAATAACTATCAGCTTCATTTGTTACTGAACCTGGAGGTCCTTTTTGGTCTAGTAAATACATAGACATTTGATCCGCATACCACTCTTCAAAAGCGTAATCTTCCCCATACTTAGGGCTATACTGACCTACTTGTTTTTCTTCTGGGCCATCTTTCATTATCTGTTGTTGTTTTCTAAACTCAGTTAAAAGTTTTTTTAACATTCTTTGTTTAGGTTCTGCAGCTAATCTTTGTAACTCGGATTTAAATACCGTATGTCCTAACTCATGACCTAGTACGTAAGCTAATTGAAGTTGCGCTTCTTGACCTGAAAGGTTTTCGTCCATACCAAAACTTTCTGGGTCTAAAATAATAACGGCAGCACTCATACCTTTTGTATCTCTACCTAGACCTACATGCATACCTTTTATACCGGATTTGTTAATAACTTTTTGTTGCTGTGCTTTTATGTAGTCATTAAGATTATATTCAGTGCCCTCAGCATCTTTTATAGTAGTCTGCCCAGTATCGAGTGCAAAATCCATATTGTCTTGAGCAGTAATAATAAATAATTTTTTATTGATACCAAAATCTGTCTTTATTTTTCTTGCTAAAGATTTTATAAAATTAGCTCCAGATAGACTGGCTAGTTCTTGGGAACTTTTACCTTCTACTTCTTGAGGTGTACCTAAGTCAAAGAGACTTGTAGCTGCTTTTGAAGCTTGTACACCTGGAGCTAGTTTAGCACTTTCTTGATTTACAAAACCTTCTGTTCCTGTTTCTTTCATGCTTGCTAATCTAGCTCCTGCAGCATTTACTTCTTGGTTGCCTTCCGCAGCAGCTTTTTCTATTTGTTTTGTACTTGGGGTGTCTTGTCTACGTCGTAAAGTTTCAGTAAACGCATCTCTGTTTTCACTAGTAGGTGCTAATTTACGATCCCCTGGCGCTTCTTCTGGACGAGCTGGTAAAGTAACTCTAGAAACTTCTCCTGTGTTTGGATCAACTTGTTCTATGTTAGTTTGCATAGCAGGCACTGGTCCAGTGGGCCCTTCTACGTCTGGCCTTTGTGGACCAGACTCAGGTTCAGTAGTTTCTTGTTCTGCTGGATCAAAAGCATCTCTGTCTAATTCTTGTTCTAAAGTATTTTTTTCAGTTCTTAACGCAGCTTTTTCACTATTAGGAAAATTAGGGTTAGCTAAATTATCATCTATTTCAGCAATCCTATTTAAACGTCCTGTAACGCCTTGTATAGGTCTAGTAAAAATATTAGTATCCCCACCAGCGATAGCAAACTCTACACGAGCAACAGTTTCAGGGTCTTTTACGTTAGGGTCTTGTCTAACCTTCTTTAAGATATCTAGATACCTTCTAGTCTCAACTCTAGTATTAGTATCTCTAGTTCTAGTTCTAGGTCTGCGTACACTACGGTCAATTAGTTGTTCTAAACTAATAAAACTAGTAGGGGTATTTGAACCAAAAGCATTTTTTCTACGTAAAATAGGAATTTGTAATATACTTAAACCAGCTTCATTACTATCAAAATCTACAAACTCACTAGTAGTAACACCAAAATCTTTTTGGACTTGTACTGTGTAACCTTGTTTTTTAAACTCTTGTAAAACAGGTTCAACCATAGACGCTAAAGCTAAATCGTAATTACCACCATTACCTTCTATAGCTTGATTTAGTTCTAGCTTCATTTGTGGGAATAGTTTTAAACCAGCTTGTATTAAAGTTTGCATATTTACTCCGACTTCAGAGTTAGCAAAATCAATTCTTTTTTGTCCATACCCTAATTTAGCTGGAGCATTAGGTGCAGTTACTTTTACACGAAAACCTGGAGTCTCTTGAGACTGACCAAATTTGTTTTGGAAACTTTCAATTACTGCTGTTTCTACTGCTTGAGTAGCTTGTAGTTCTACGCCTTGGGTATTGGTATCAGCAAGCACATATTGACCAGAATCTTCTGGGTTAGTAACAATAGCTAACCCAGGTTTGTTTACTTTTTGTTTCTTATACTCTCTTAGTAAACTACGACTTAAAGTTTGCATTTTAGGTGAATTAATATCTGGCCCCCAAAAATCTAATTGAGCTTGATTTATTTCTTGGTCTAATTCAAATTCACCAAATAAAAAGTCTTGTCGTAACTGAATAAGTTCTTCATCTTGTGCTTTAGCTGTACCTTCTTTTTCATTTGGTTTAGGTGTATAGGTAGTTTTTTTATAGGTTATAGGATCATCTTCTATACTAACTGAAATATTTTTATCACCTCTTTGTTCAAATCTACCAACAAGTTCAGGTGGTACAGTTTGTGCTGCCGCGTCTAATTGTTGACCAAAGGTACCGCCTACTTCGGCCCCTTCTTCAGGAGCGTCTTGTACAACATCTTGTTGAGCTTCGTAGTCATCTAAATCAGGGTCAGTGTCTATAGTGTTTGTAGTAGCTACTAAGTCTATAGGCTCAGCAGTAACAGTAGTATCACTATATTTTTCAGCAAATGCTTTTTCAGCAGCTTGTCTTTCTTGTGGAGAGTTAGCTACTATTTCTTTAGTAGCAACTATTTTGCCTTCTTTATTTCTGGCTTTTAATTCGTGTGTAGCTCCTTCTACTACATTAATAAAATCTTCTCCACCAAACAGTTTGTTTACGGCTCTTTCTAAATTACCTTGGTTAATAGTGCTACCACCACCTAAAGTATCTGCACCTTTTATATTAACAATTTCTTTTAAGGCTGCTTCTGAACCAACGATTAACCCACCTTTATACGGCACACTACTACTAAAGCCTGCTTCTGCCGCTATTTTTTGAAAATCAGTTCCGTCTAAAGAATTTATACCAGGAATAAAAACTGCTTGTTTACCAGCGCCAAACTCAGCGTTTACGTCTTCTGGTGTTTTTGGTTGAGTTGGAGTATCACCATAAGTTTGTTTATCAGCTAAATCTCTTGCTGCGGCTGCTTGACCACGGTCAGTAAGTTGTCGAGCTTCTCTAATAATACTAGTTGCTGCACTACCAGCTCCACCACGAGCACCACCCGCAAAAAATCCAGCAAAAGCTGCTTCTGCTAATCTTAATTTAGCTTCTTTTTGAGTATAGCTATCATCTATTGCAAACCTTTGAGCAACTCCTAACCCTTCCTGTCCTAATTCTGTTATACCCTCTACGGCTCCAGAACCACCAAAACCTATAGCTAAATCCTTTATAAACTGCGCATACTTATTTTTTTCGGGACCAATATAATTGTTTATTAATATTTTTTCTGCGTCAGTTAAGTCCTCAACTTTTTTTTGGGTTAAGTTGTATAACTTTTTCTCATTTTTAGAAAGATTAGCAACACCATATGTTTTAGCTTTTCTATCTAAAGCAGCTAGAGGAGATTGTTTTAGAGCATTTTTTAACATTGCTCTAGCAAAAATAGTTTCTGAAGCTGTACCTAAAAGTGCTTGAGGTACACCTAATAATAAAGCCTGTCTTGCTTCAATTGGTGTTAACTCCATACCTGCTTCTTGAAACTCAGCAGCAGCTTGTGAAGTACCTACTACATACTCTTGCCCAAAAGCCCCAGTTATACCTCCACGTTTAGCCCATTTTAAGTAACCAAAACCTTCATCTATAATTGTTCGTTCAGCAGCGTCTAAAGTTTCTCCTCGAGCTACTTTTGTTTTAGCAGCAGTATAGAGATCATCAACTGTGCTTTTAGTTGTTTTTCTAACAATCCCTTTACCTAAAATTCCTGCTGCAGCACCACCAAAACCACTAGCCACAGAGCTTATTGCCATAGGAGTAAATTGACCAATAGCTTTAGTTACTTGAGTAAAAAACCCGCCAAAAGTAGGTTCTTCTAAAAACTCTTCAAAGGGTTGTATTCGATTAAGTAGTTCACCTGAATACTCATCATAGCTTTCAGCTATTGCTAAATTATCTTGAGCAGCTTTTTCATCACCAGTGACGATATTAGCTACTCCTTTAAATCGTTCAATATCTCCGGTAAGTTGTGCAGTTCCCGCACGTACTGACTCTGCAAAAACTCCCCCTAAAGTTTGTGGGCTACGGTCAAAAGTTACATCTTTATCTCTCTCCGATTCGGCAAAAGTAGTTATAGCATCTGGTTCTGTGTTTTTAGAATCGAGGGCAGCTAAAGTTTCCGCTAAAGTAGCCATATTTTTATCTTCCTCTTGTTTGTTTTTCTACTTTTGCGTCTTCAAATCTTATTATAGCTTTAGCTAACTTATTTACATACTCTTGGCCATATTGCTTTATTAAACTATTAGCGTCTTGATAAGCTTGATTCGCTCTAAAACCAATAACGTCGCCACTTCGGTTTTGAACTACAGTAAGGCTTTGTAACCCATCAGAATATACAGCTGGGTCTGCTCCTTCAGCTCTGCCTAAACTTGTAATATATGCAAGCCACCCAACACTATCAAACTCTGCGCCAATTACCCTTTTATATTGTTCAGCTCTAAAATCATAATATTGGTCTGCTTGTGCTTGAGTTCTAATATCTCGTTTCATAATGTTAAGTGCAGCGTTATATCGAAACGCTCCATTTCCTTGACTTATATCTACTTTACCTTCTAAATCCTTATTTAAAAGACTAGTTACGTCAGCAAGTCTAGCATCAAAGTTACCCGCGTCACTACTTCTAGCGCTAGTAACAGCAGAGAGAGCATTATTATTTAAGAAACCAGTTTCTGTTAAAGTTGCTAAATTTACATCTCTAAACAAAGCTTTACTCAAAGCGCTCTCAGTAGGTGCATTCTTTAAAGTTAAAATGTACATTCTTCTTAAGAAAGCATCCGACGCATTTCGATAATCTCCACCAGTTCTGTTTAAACTTTGTATTAAAGTTTGTTCATCTTCCTCTGTAAAATTTAATTTACCCATAAGTTCTCTAGCTTTAGCTTCATCCTTATTTTCTATTGCATCGGTAATTTGTTTAAGTTCGGCGTTAGTTATTGTTTTCTTAAGGATTTCTTTTTCTGGTTCTATAAAGTCTTGTCCAAACAAAGCTTCTTTGTTTAAAGTGCCATCAGCACTTGAATATTTTTGAATAAACTCATCTGGTGATAAGTTTTGAATTTCCTCTCTTAATTCTTTGCTTTTAACTAGCCTGTCAAAATTAGGTCCAGCTAAAATTTGACCATACTTAGTTTTATTTTCACCAGTTGCAGTATCTAATTTAGTTTTTAAATTTTCTCTTATATCATTATTTTGACCTTCAACAACAAGGTTATCAAACTGCTTTTTTAACCTTTCTAAAGTTCTGGTGTTTCTAGGATTTCCCTTACCATCGTCTATTTCTTTTTGTATAGCTTGTATTTGATCTCGAGTTGTTGTTAATTTTTTTTCAAAACCAATCTTTCGCGTGCTAACAGTAGTTTCTCGTTTAGTCTTAGGATCAAAATACCCTAAAGCAGCTTGTTTTATATCTGCATCACTAGGGTTGTAAGAACCAACAGCTAACGGAGTAGTTTCTGTAGTGCCTGTGCTTGTAGTGCCTGTGCTTGTAGTGCCTGGGCCTGTTAGTTCGTTACCAGCAGCCTTGTCAATAATATCGTAATTTAAAGTGTTTCTTAAAGTATTAGTTATTTGGTCTACAAGAGGTAGAGCATCCTCTCTATTACCACTCTCCATAGCTCCCCTAGTTTTATCAGTGAGTGCTTCAAAAAAAGGCGCGCCTACTTTATTGTTTGTACCATACACTCCGGTTTTTTCTAAAAGCTCATTTCTACCTATCTCAAAGATAGCATCCATTTGTGATAAATCTAAATCACCAACGCCTGCATCTCCAGTTTCACTTTGTGCAGCCCCGTCTAAAGTAGGATTATTAGTTCTAGCCTTAAACCGACCCCCAGATCCAGGACGAAAAGTTCTAATCTTAGGGTTAACTCTTGTTTTACCATCTTCTCCTCGATAAAACTCAGTAGATTCAAAATCAAGACCTTTTCTTTCTCCTGATTGTTTATCTGCATCTGTCTCTAAAATTTTACTTAAGGTATCTTTAGGTATTAAATCATGTACTCTATCTTTACCTAACATTGTTACAGCTTGACTATAAGTAACGAATCGATTTTTACCTTCGCCAAAACCTTTATTTTTTTCATAGTCCTCTTTAAAGGCTAAAAACTCTCCGAAGTCGCCATTAAAAGCTGCAGGCGCAATTTTTTTCTCAGCAGCATCGTTTAAAGCAGACTCAAACTCGTTTTCTAGCGTTCCAAAACTAGCGCTATATCTTTGGTCTTCTCTTCTTTGAATCGCGTCTACTTCTTTAGGAGTAAAAGATTGTCCAAACATTCTTTGGAAAAATCCTACCTCTCTACCAAATTTAAAATCGTGACCAGACATTATAGTTTCCCGTAATCTACCATTAAGTAACCAGAACCATGAGTAATTACTGCCTCTGGTTTTTGTTTTTGAACTTCTTGAGCTAGCACTCCATAAGTAGGTAATTTACCTTTACTTAATTTTTTAGCTTCTTCACTCCATTCCCAAGTATAAATATTGTAGTCGCCTTCTTTGTGACTGAATTTAATATCTTGTTTTAAATTTATATCTGAAAAAATAATAGCCGCAGAAGCAATAGTAGCTAACATACTAGTCTGTGAATTTTTATATGATGTTCTGTCTCTTTCATATTGACTCCTTCTTGCTACTGCATTTTCTGCTGCTGTTCCTAAACCTGATAAAGAACTTCTATTTACGCCTTGACCAATGTTTATTAAATCAGAAATAACTCTTTGATTAGCATCTAACTGAGCTAACCTAGCATTATTTAAACCCCCAGCTAAATTTAAAGCACTACCTCTTTGTGTTGCTCTTTCTCTTTCTGAAGCAAGTGCTGCAGTAGATTCAAAGCCAAATCTTTCTCTATTCCTTCTAGCAATACCTTCGGCTATTCGTTGTTGTTCTGCAGTATCTTCTGGCACTGCATCAATTAAGCTAGTATCACTTTGAGCTCTATCTAAAATATCTATTTCAAAAGGTTTAAACTCACGTTCAAATCTATCGTATTGACGTTGCGTAACATCAGCAAATATTCTATCAGGATCTTCTTTCCTTGCCTCAATTGCTCGAGCTGCTCGAGCCATAGCTGCTCTTGGACTACCCATTACGTAAACCTCTCGTTACTAGGATAAGGATTTGATTGGAATGAAAAACCCCCAGGGTCAGTATTTGGAGATGCAAACAATTCGCCTCCTTTCCTAGCATATCTTCTAATACCAGCAGAACCAACCTTACCTATATTACCCATAATGTTACTAGCTCTACTTATCCTTGCCGTAGCTCTGTTTAAATCTTCAGACCTTGCTAGTTTAGAAGCGGCAGCTAAACCACTACCTGCGTCTGCTGCTTGTCCTCTAGCTGTGCCTAAAACGTTAGTTTGCATTTTATTTTTTACATCTTTTGCTAAAACATTAGATTGTAAAATGTTACCTACTGCGCCGCTGGCAATATTAGCAGAAGTATTAACATCTCTAGCTAAATTAAGATTAGCACCATCTCCAGTTAGAGTTTGCATAGTATCGGCTTGCGCACGACCACGTAAAGTACCACGAGTATCTTGTTTTAAAGAATCATCGCGCATTTTTACAAGCAAAGGATCATAAGTTTGTTCAAAAAACTCTTGATCTGCTTTT
>MDTA01052170.1_pt1 | contig 11361 bp, 12 predicted proteins | sample 811151 | NCBI WGS metagenome assembly MDTA01 (sample SAMN05326648, study PRJNA326480) | marine metagenome | isolation source: seawater | place: Indian Ocean: South | collected 2010 | reverse complement strand
GAGGGTAAGCTGATCGGCGATTACGACCTCTTTGAAGTGAATGAGGCTTTCGCCGTTCAGGCAATTGCAGATATGCGAGCACTTGAGATGGATGAGTCTCGGGTGAACGTGAATGGTGGAGCTGTCGCGCTCGGTCATCCGATAGGCGCATCCGGTACCCGAATCCTAGTGACTCTTCTCAATGCTATGGCGCAAAACTCTGCTGCCTCCGGTATGGCCACTCTTTGTCTGGGTGGCGGAAATGCCGTTGCGCTATCGGTAGAAAAGGTATGAAGCTCAACAAGGGAGCATATGCATGACAAATTTTACGGAATCACTAAAAGATTACGCTTTTCAGGCTATAGGGTACGACGTGCGAGGGAGGAATGCCCTAGGTATTGTAACCTTCGCGGTAGCGGCTGCGTTCTCAGCGCAAATAGCGGTACCACTTCCTTGGACACCTGTGCCGGTAACGCTTCAGCCGATGATGGTGATCCTGGCGGGTGCGATGCTTGGTCCGCGCCTAGGGGCAATAGCTATGACGGCATACGTCACCTTCGGTGCAATGGGAGCGCCTGTCTTTTCGAACGGAGGAGCAGGTCTGGGATGGCTGTTCGGACCGACCGGAGGATATCTGCTTGCTGCACCTGCTGCGGCATTCCTAGTGGGAATGATAGCGGGCCGCTCAGGACAGGCTTGGCGCCTGATAGCAGGCCTCCTAGGTGGTGTAGCGACCATGTACGTTGGGGGTGTCCTCCAGTTGATGGCCTACACGGGCCTAGATGTCCAGAGTGCTCTAATGGCCGGCGTAGTACCTTTTGTTATTGGAGACTTGACTAAGATTGGTTTCGCGTTCTTCGCTGTCCTTGCCGTGAGGGCTGCGGCCAAGGGTAGCGACTGACATAAGACCTCCCTAAAGCTTACGATGCCGGGATACTTGTGCAGAATGCCGCAGCACCTGGCGGCAAGATCTCTGACAGCTTAGCTAAGCGAAACAGATAAGAGTGGAGACCAAAGTAGATATGAGCATCGAAAGGATCGCGGTCGTGGGTGGAGGAACAATGGGCAACGGGATAGCCCACGTCGCAGCTCAGGCGGGCAAAGAGGTTCGGTTGATCGATCTGTCGAGAGAGGTCCTCCAGAGGGCGGTTGAGACAATCAATAGGAACTTGGATCGGCAACTAGAGAAGCAGCTTATAGATCAGACACAGCGCGACTCGACGTCAGCTCGAATTCAGACTTATGAGAGCTTGGAGGCGGGTGTTGAAGATGTGGAACTGGTCGTTGAGGCTGTGCCAGAGGTGCCGGCCCTTAAGTATTCAGTCTTCGAGGAACTCGATCGGGTAACCGGAAGCAGCACAATCCTCGCCTCAAACACGTCATCGATCTCAATCACTGAGATTGCGGTGAGGACTCAGCGTCCTGAGCAGGTGATTGGTATGCACTTTATGAATCCCGTTCCGGTCATGACGCTCGTAGAGGTGATTCGTGGGCTTGCTACGAGTGACGAGACGATCAAGCTAACTCTCGGCTTAACTCGGGAACTTGGTAAGACCCCTGTGGAGGTTAGCGATTTTCCGGGTTTCGTTTCGAATCGAGTTCTCATGCCGATGATAAACGAAGCTGTTTTCGCCCTGATGGAGGGAGTCGCTACTCCCGAAGCTATCGATGCAGTTATGAAGCTAGGTATGAACCACCCGATGGGACCGCTTGAGCTGGCGGACCTAATAGGACTTGATACCTGCCTCAACATACTAGAGGTGCTTCACACAGGGCTGGGTAGCGACCGATACCGCCCTTGTCCCTTGCTTCGGAAGTACGTGGCGGCAGGATGGTTGGGAAGGAAGGCATCCCGAGGATTCTACGAGTACCCTTGAGTTTCCGTGCTAATCGACGGGAGTAGGCTCTGGTACGATATGGTCCTCTTTAGCGCGGGCGAGCCGGTTCAGTCGCATCGGGGTACAGCACGGCCAAGCGCTAATCATCAGGGTGCTTTTTTCGGCTGGCAGAAAAACGGCATGCGCTTTTGAACAATTACATGTGCGAGAAAGGCTAATGGCTGGGCTAAAACTTGAAGAAGCGAGAGCGCGATGAGAATCTTCGACTTGATGTCCGAAGGTGGACACGAGCAACTCACCTATTGGAGCGAGCCGGAGTTTGGTTACCGAGGTGTTATCGCGATTCATGACACTACTTTAGGTCCAGCTCTTGGGGGAACCCGCTTCTGGTCGTATCAGGATGCCCGCGAAGCTACGGTGGACGCTCTGCGGCTCTCCCAAGGGATGACCTACAAGGCTGCGATCACGGGACTAAATCTTGGTGGTGGCAAGTCGGTAATATGGGGAGGCAACAAGCGTGCCAATCGTGAGGTCATTTTCCGGGCACACGGCCGCGCTGTAGATTCGCTCGGTGGTAGGTATATAACGGCTGAAGACGTTGGGACCTCGCCAGAAGACATGGAGCATGTGGCGATGGAGACGGAGCACGTTGTCGGTCTGCTGGAAGGTTCGGGCGATCCCTCCCCAGTCACTGCGTATGGAGTTTATCAGGGGATAAAAGCGTCTGCAGCCCATCTATACGGTGACGATGCTCTAGTGCGCCGTCATGTTGCCGTTCAGGGTCTGGGTCACGTCGGGTACCATCTTATCAGGTATCTAGCTTCAGAAGGGACCAAGCTAACCGTCACGGACATTGATGAAGAGGCTGTGCAGCGGGCGGTAGATGAGTTCGGCGCGACCTATGTCAGGCCCAACGCCATCTACCAGGTAGATGCTGACGTCTTTGCGCCCTGCGCTTTGGGTGGTGTCGTTAACGATGCTACGCTTGAGCAATTCTCTTTCGATATCGTAGCGGGAGCAGCGAATAACGTCTTGGAAGAGAGCGCAGTGCACGGGACAGCGTTGGAGAAAAGGGGAATTCTTTACGCTCCTGATTACGTAATCAACGCGGGCGGTCTAGTGAGCGTTTACGGTGAGCTCAATGGGTGGGATGCAGTCAAGGCAAAGACCAAAACTGAAGAAATCTACCAGACGCTTATGAGCATCTACGAAGTTGCTGAGAATGAGTGTGTAGGCACTCATACTGCGGCCGATAGGGTTGCAGAGGATCGTATATCCGAGGCTCGCCTTACTTATAGAAGAGCGAGCTTAAAAAATGTTTGACCATCTAGAGAGGAAGGACGCAGCCGTATTCGGTGCGATAGTGTCGGAGGTCGAACGCCAACAGTTTGGTCTTGAGATGATAGCGTCTGAGAACTTCCCGTCGCTGGCTGTACTAGAAACGACTGGGTCGGTCATGACGAACAAGTATGCCGAGGGTTTACCGGGTAGACGTTACTACGCCGGATGTGAATTTGTTGATCTGGTAGAAGACCTAGCCCGCGATCGCGCTAAGGAGCTGTTCGGAGCGGAACACGCCAATGTGCAGCCTCATTCGGGGGCTCAGGCGAACATGGCAGCGTACTTCACGCTATTAGAGCCAGGAGACTCTATCCTTGGAATGGACCTGAGTCACGGTGGTCATCTGACGCACGGAGCTAAGGTCAACTTTAGCGGACAAGTGTTTTCCGCGTCGGCATATGGGGTTCGTTCAGACAACGGACTCATAGATTACGATGCGTTGAAAGAGCAAGTACGGTCTCAAAAGCCAAGGCTGATTGTTGCGGGCGCGAGTGCCTATCCGAGGGCGATCGACTTTGAGGCGTTTGGTGATATTGCAAAGGACGTTGGTGCTTATTTGCTGGTCGACATGGCTCATATCGCCGGGCTAGTGGCGACGGGTCACCATCCGTCGCCAGTCCCACATGCGGATGTTGTGACCACAACAACTCACAAGACGCTTCGAGGCCCTCGTGGTGGATTGATTCTGTGTACGTCCGAGCATGCTTCTGAGATCGACAAGGCAGTGTTCCCGTTCATGCAAGGAGGCCCGCTCATGCATGTGATTGCGGCTAAAGCAGTTGCATTTGGAGAGGCGTTAGATGAGGACTTTTCGAGGTATTCTGGGCAGGTGATCGCAAATGCGATTGCGCTGGGTGAGAGGTTAGTTGAACGCGGCTTCGAACTGGTTTCAGGTGGGACGGATAACCATCTGATCCTGGTTGACCTGCGTAATACCCACCAAGATCTCTCAGGAAAAGAAGCCGAGGAGGCTCTGGAAGCAGCGGCGATCACGGTCAATAAGAACACAGTGCCCCAAGAGACCCGATCTCCTTTCGTTACATCGGGGCTGAGGATCGGAACACCGGCGTTAACAACTCGCGGCATGGCAGCAAAGGAGATGGTAACTATCGCCGACTGGATTGCTGAAATCCTAGATTCTCCGGGTGAACAACAGGCCAGAACTCGAGTCAAGAATTTGGTTCGGGAGCTTTGTGAGGACTTTCCTCTATATCCAGATTTGACACCGACATGACTTTCGTGCATCTAGATCAGATATCCTTTGTAAGGCCGCATTCACATCTCATCTAGCGCGAGAAAGAGCGGTTTCCCAGATTTCTGTTTATGACCGAACTGCAATTCGCTGACGAGATTCTTGATCAACTCCAAGAGCGGAATCCACGTTTTCACTCTCGCTCTTATGAGTTTGTATTGCAGGCACTGCATTCTGTGATTCGCTCCCTTGAGGAGCCCCGCCACATTTCAGGGCGAGAGTTGGCTCATGGGGTACGGGACTTAGCTCTAGGTCGGTACGGACCTCTCGCTAGAACGGTACTGGAGCACTGGGGCATTCACGAGACAGAAGATGTCGGACTTGTAGTGTTCGCGATGGTGGAGCAAGGAATCCTCGTAAAAGAGGATGAAGACGAGCAGCAGGATTTCACAGATCTGTTTGACTTTGAGAAAGTTTTTGAGCGGGATTACCCTTGGAGTGTTGACCTCTGATCTGAGAGGACGGCGGGAGCCATTGGGTAAGTAAGTGCAGGTACGTACTCCGGGTAGAGCCGGAAAAATCGACGACGAGGGTCGTCAAGACGCCCTAGGGAGGGGATGGATATGGTTGAAGAAGGCGGATTTCCGCGGTGTCAGAAGTGCGAGGGTGAGGGTGGGGGACTGTTACTCCCGCTCTCGGACTACGGTAGAGATGGGGCAGCGATTCGTTACAAGGCTTGGGTCTGCTCGAATCCGGAGTGTGGTTTCAATATCCGGATCGACAACGGTGAGGTCTCGATCGGTCGGCAGGTCGGACAGAGCTACAAGTAACAGTTCTGTTTGAATAGCGCAGTCTCGCAGTCGCTTCCGCTAGGGGCAGAATGGCTTCAGGTAACGCTCCGCTAAATCCGTTCTCGCGAGGAGATGTCTTGGCGCAGACCGGAGCAGAGGCGTCGATGTTAGACGCCCTAGCCATCGATTCGTTCGGCGTGCCCGAGTCGGTTCTTATGGAGAACGCTGGCCGGTCGGCAGCACTAGTTGTGCAATATCTATACAGACCGAATCACGTCGTTGCTTTCGTGGGGGCCGGCAACAACGGGGGAGACGCGCTTGTACTTCTGCGCACGATGGCATCCTGGGGCGTAGGTGTGACGGCTGTGATGGTCGCTGATCGGTCTGCCAGCGACCTACTTTTACACGGTTGGCCCCTGCAATCAGTTATTCACGATGTAGGTGTGAACGATGGCTTGATCGCGAGGTCACTCAGGGAAGCCGATGTGATAATTGACGGTATTCTCGGAACGGGGGCTCGCGGAGCCCCGCGCTGGCGAGAGGCGGCCGCGATAAGCCTGATTAACGTCTCGGACAATCCAGTGGTGTCGCTGGATATTCCGTCGGGAGCCGATGCCACTTCAGGTGCCATACCGGGCGAGGTTGTAAAAGCCGAGCTAACCGTTTCGTTCGGTGCGCCAAAAACAGGAACTCTACTTTATCCTGCCAGGGGATGTGTCGGGCGCCACGTCACGTTGGAGATTGGTCTGCCTCCATTGTCAGAATCTGATACCGGATACAGGATCGTGACCCCCCAGTGGGTATCCGGCCAGCTACCAGTTCGTGGGACAGACACGCATAAGAACCGAGTTGGTCGCCTACTAATCGTAGGTGGAGCTATGGGTATGGCCGGTGCGGTTATTCTCGCTGCTCGCGGTGCTTTTCACACGGGAGCTGGGTTTGTGCAGGTCTGTACTTCAGCTGAGAATCGTAATCTGGTGCAGGCCGCGATCCCGGAGGCGATCTTTATTCCCGCGGACGATCTTGAGGCTTTGCGAGAGGCGGCAGCGCAGACGGATGCCCTTGTGGTGGGTCCCGGGCTAGGAACAGGACTTGAGAGCGAAATCATGCTTGCCGAGACCCTGGATCAGGGAAGCCAACCACTCCTTCTCGATGCCGACGCGCTCAATTTGGCTGCGCAAGGATCCATTTCATTGAGCCAGATAGGATCTATTCGTCCGGTGTTGATAACACCGCACTACGGTGAAATGACCCGGCTCGCGCCCGAATTGATCTCAGCTGATTCACGACTGGATTTAGCACGTGCCTTTGCCTCTGAGTGCGCAATTTCAGTGCTGTTAAAGGGGACCCCTTCAATTGTAGCTTCTCCTGCTCAGCCGATTCTGTTTGATACCCAGGGCTCATCAGATCTGGCTGTTGCCGGCATGGGAGACATGCTTTCTGGGGTGTGCGGTGCGCTGATGGCCCAGGGACTAGAACCAACTGTCGCTGGTGCGGTTGGGCTCTACCTCTCTGGCAGGGCAGCACGAATTTCCAAAAGAGGGGCAGGGCTGATGCCATCAGATGTATCCGAGAGGATCCCTGACGTACTTTTAGAGAAGACTGATGTGAGGGGGAGCCTCCCATTTCCGTTTGTGATTTTTGACGCTGAGGCCGATCAATGAACAATGGGGGCTCGCGTTTCGGCCCTGGCGCCGAGTTCGATCTGATCACCCGACTGCATGACTTTGACAGTGAGTTGCCCCCTGGGGTCGGTCTTGGTCCTGGAGACGATGCAGCACTGCTGGAAGACGGGTGGGTTGTCAGTACTGACCTTTGCGTAGAAGGCGTGCACTTCAGGCGCGAGTGGATTACCGATAAAGAAGTTGGTTACCGTGCTGCTACTGCAGCACTCTCTGATATGGCTGCGATGGCTGCGGTCCCCGTTGGCCTGTTAGTATCGATTGCTGCGCAGCGTGGAGGAGCTTTTGATCTCGAGCAGGTCCAGGCAGGGATCCAGGAAGCGGCGGTCAAGGTTGGCGCATCTGTGATCGGTGGCGATGTATCGGCATCACCCGGCCCTTTGGTGGTTGACGTCGTAGCTCTAGGGAAGAGCGCCTCTCCCGTTAGGAGAGATGGGGCAAAGTCAGGAGGTGAGGTCTGGGTGACAGGCTCACTCGGGTCGAGTGCGGCGGCAGTCAGGATATGGCGAGATGGGGGAACCCCAACGGAGGCTCTTCGCTCAGCATTTGTGACGCCAGCAGCACGAGTGAACGAAGCACTATATATCGCAAAGGATTTATTTGCCCATGCGATGATTGATATATCAGATGGACTCATTGGGGATGCTGGGCACATTGCGGCGTCATCTGGCGTGAAGATTACACTTAACGCACTGGACATTCCGATCACGAGGGCTGCGATCAATCACTTTGGTAGAGCTAAGGCGCTCCGGGACGCCTTGGTCGGTGGCGAGGATTACGAGTTATGTTTTGTGACGGATCCGGACACCGTTGATCCCCTTCACTTTTTAGATCGCTATGGGGTGACTGTGACAAAAGTTGGCTCCGTAGCTGAGGGAGAGGGCGTCTGGCTTAAGGAGGAGGACGGGACCCTTTCGGCGTTTGATAGCGGTGGGTTTGATCACTGGGGGGTTGAGGAAAGAGTGACCGAGAGGGAATCATGATCCGACTGCTCGGGGTGTTGATCTGGATTGGCCCGGCCACGATCTGGTACGGTGGTCTTATGATTTGGGCTGTTTTCACTGCTTCATCGGATAAGACATGCGTCTGTCAGAAGAATCCCAAGCGCTGGGCTAGTCAGTTGTTATGGATCTCCGGAGTGAAGATCTGTTTTGAGAATATTGACTTGATCAATACGAGTAAGCCACAGATCCTCGTGGCGAACCATTCCTCTTGGTATGACGTCCTTGCACTAGTTTTGATTCCTGGAACTTTCGTGTTCGTGGCCAAGAGAGAACTGGCAAGCATTCCGGTTTTTGGCCGAGCGATTGGCTCATGTGGACATATTTTTGTTGACCGAAAGGACCGAAGCGCTGCAGTTAGATCTTTGGGTGTTGCGAAAGATCTGTTGGAGAATGAGAGCCCTACCATCATCATGTTCCCTGAAGGAACGCGCACGAAAACTGGTGAGCTTCAGAAGTTTAAAAAGGGTGCGTTTGTTTTGGCGATACAGACCGGGGTCGATGTTTTGCCGGCGGCGGTCATAGGATCACGCGAAGTAATGAAGAAGGGCTCTCTCAGAATAAAGCCCGGAACCATAACCGTTAGGGTCGGGATGCCTATCGAGGTTGATGGCCTCGATATGGAAGACCGAAATGAACTAACGGAAAGAGCCAGAAACGCTGTGGTGCAGTTGCAGTCGCAGGGGGCTCAGAAAGACATAGAATCAATAAGAGGAGGATAAATGTCGACAATCGTCGACGTTCGAGGGCGAGAGATAATTGACTCTCGGGGCAATCCCACTGTCGAAGCTGAAGTCACCCTTGAGTCTGGCGTGCGTGGTAGTGCTGCCGTTCCATCGGGAGCATCTACAGGAGAGCACGAAGCTGTGGAACTGAGAGACCGTGACCCAGAGCGTTTCTTGGGTAGAGGGGTGCTCAAGGCCGTTAGCAACGTCAACGATAGGATCGCGGAAGCGGTAAGAGGGTTTGAGGTTCGAGAGCAGGTGGGTATTGACCGAGCAATGATCGGCCTGGATGGTACGCCGAACAAGCAAGAACTCGGAGCTAACTCTATACTTGCGGTTTCGATGGCGGTGGCGCGTGCGGCGGCGACGGAGAGCCAAGTGCCACTTTGGCGCTACCTCGCGACTTCGGAAGACGTGGGCACGCTGCCTGTACCGATGATGAATATTCTTAACGGGGGCTCGCACGCACCCAACAATGTCGACATCCAAGAATTCATGGTTATGCCCGTTGGAGCGGCAACCTTTTCGGAAGGTCTGCGCATGGGTGTCGAGATCTTCCATCATCTGAAGAACGTTCTTAGGACTCAGAAAAAAAACACAGCCGTTGGTGACGAAGGGGGGTTTGCCCCTGACTTGGCCAACAACGAAGAGGCAATCGAGGTTGTCCTAGAGGCGATTGAGAAAGCTGGTTTCACACCAGGAAAAGACGTTGCTTTAACTCTTGATGCCGCCGCTTCCGAGTTCTTTCAGGATGGCCAGTATGTCTTCCACTGGTCAGGAGGTGAGCGCCGCGACTCTGAGGAAATGGTTGAATTTTGGAGGCAATGGGTTACAAAATACCCTATCAGTTCGATTGAAGACCCGCTCGACGAGAACGACTGGGATGGTTGGACGGCTTTGACTGAGGCCATCGGAAGGAATGTTCAGATTGTGGGGGATGATCTTTTCGTTACTGACGCGGACCGTCTAGCGAAAGGGGTTCGTGGTTGTGCGGCTAACGCTATTCTGATTAAGGTGAACCAGATCGGTACCCTAACGGAGACCTTAGAAACAATGCGTATCGCGAGAGAGGCTGGCTATAAGAGCATCGTTTCCCATCGGTCCGGTGAGACAGAAGACACGTTCATCGCAGACCTTTCCGTAGCGACCTGTGCTGGGCAGATCAAGACGGGCAGTGCTAGCCGGACTGACCGCGTCGCAAAATACAACCAGCTACTTCGTATCGAGGAGCAGCTCGGTTCAATGGCCCGGTATCCGGGCCGTGGGCTGTGGGGCTGATCGATGGCACCACGCACCAATAAGAGGCGGTCAGCAAGATTCACACTGAAACGGTCGGTGGTGCCGACGCTACTTGTCGCTGCGGGTTACTACGCGGTTTTTGGAGGAGGATCTTCGGTTTGGGATCTGTTGGAGACCAGGAAGAACGTGGTCGTTGAAGTGACGCGCTTGGAAGAGGTCAGGGTTAAGATCGACTCACTTCAAGTGGAGCTTCAACAGTTGAAGCAGGATCCTGCAATCATTGAGCGGATTGCCCGTGAGCAGTACGGAATGATTCGGGAGGGCGAGGTCCTTTACCGCTTCACCCCGACGACCTCTGAGGGGCAGGGGCCGTCGCATCCCGCTCGTTGACCACGCTCGTCAATCGTGTTGGGTATCGCCGGCTTCGATCGCCTCAGAGTCTTTCGCTGATCCTTCGAGAAGTACAGGATCCGATTTAGTCACTTTTGGTGCTCTGGTGTCAGTTAGGGTGCCCGCTGCCGCTGTGCTACCAGAGAGACTCGCCAATGCTGCCTCTTCCGCAAGCTTGAGAGCACGGGCTTTGCCTTCTGGCGTCGCAGCACTTTGCTCCTTGCCGAACTGAGAGAAAAGGTCGATTGGGATCGGGAAGAGAGTGGTTGAGTTGTTCTCCACAGCGACCTCAGCCACCGTCTGCAGGAATCGGAGTTGAATCGCTACCGGGAACTGCTCGATCACTTCCGCCGCCTGAATCAGCTTTGTCGAGGCCTGATACTCACCCTCAGCATTGATAACCTTTGCTCTGCGCTCGCGCTCAGCCTCGGCCTGCTTTGCCATGGCCCGTTTCATCTCCTGAGGAAGGTCTATGTCTTTGATTTCGACACCTGTGACCTCGATACCCCATGGGTCCGTTCCTTCATCAATGATCAATCGCACGACCTCATTGATGCGTTCACGCTCCGCTAGCAGTTCATCCAATTCGGATTGTCCAATTACCGAACGGAGAGTCGTCTGGGCAAGCTGACTCGTTGCAAAATAGTAATCCTCAATCTCAATCATCGCCTTAGTTGGATCTGCGACCCGAAAATACACCACCGCATTTACTCGAACTGAGACATTGTCTTTTGTGATTGTGTCCTGTGGCGCGATATCGAGGGCTACTATTCTCAGGTCCATCTTCCTCATACGATCGATACCGAAAGGAATAAGAAAGATTAGGCCGGGGCCCTTAGCCCTTGTGAGCTTACCCAGTCGAAAGACTACTCCTCTCTCATACTCATACAGCACACGGATTCCTGTGAATACCGCTCCTAGCCCGAAAACGACGGCCGAAACTAGAGGTACGCTCAGTTCCATTGTGAACTTTCTCCAATTTGAGAAAAGATGCCCGGATAGCTAACGCGATCTTCTTGGTTAAATGTAATTCTTCATCATAGCGTATGCTTGCAAGAGGCAGTTGACATGGTCGAAGGCCACAATGACCTTTTTCCGCTTCGCCGGAGTAGCTCAGCTGGTTAGAGCAACGGAATCATAATCCGTGTGTCGGGGGTTCAAGTCCCTCCTCCGGCATCCCTTG
>MDTA01162891.1_pt1 | contig 11363 bp, 6 predicted proteins | sample 811151 | NCBI WGS metagenome assembly MDTA01 (sample SAMN05326648, study PRJNA326480) | marine metagenome | isolation source: seawater | place: Indian Ocean: South | collected 2010 | reverse complement strand
TCAATGCGGCAGGCGGCTTGTCTAATGGTCGCATTACGACTACCTCCCGACGGCAAAGTCGTTTAACTTATTTAGAAATATTCTGACAGTTCAAAAGATAACTGAGGGGAACCTATGGCTGGTTGTTGCAGAATCGTGCTTCTCTTTGCCGTGTTACTTGGCGCACCTGTAAGTGCTCATGACGATTGGCAAGCTACTGAATACTCCCGGGATGCGGCTCACGCACCCACGCCTTTGCCAGATCGCGTGGTGCTGACATGGGAGGACGATCCCGCTACCACCCAGTCGGTTACGTGGCGGACCGATGCATCGACTAAAAAAGGGCTTGCGCACATAGCTGTGGCCAATGCTAACGGCAGGGCATTACAGCCAGAGGTTTTTCAGGCCGAGACTGAATATTTTAAGAGCGACATCAACGAAGCGAACTACCACAGTGTGACGTTCAGGAACTTAATGCCCGATACCCTGTATGCCTATCGGGTTGGTGATGGTGTTAACTGGACAGAGTACTACCACTTCAAAACCGCAAGTGACCAAGCAAAGCCGTTTAGCTTCATTTATTTTGGTGATGCCCAGAATGAAGTCCGTACTCATTGGTCGCGTGTGTTTCGAGAGGCATTTCGCGACGCCCCAAGAGCGGCGTTCACGCTGCATGCGGGCGACCTAGTGGATAACAATGATTGGGATTCTGAGTGGGGCGATTGGCATCAAGGGCCTGACTGGGTCAACGGCACCATTCCAGTGATCGCCACGCCAGGGAATCACGAGTACCGGCGTATTGGGCAGGGCTCCCGGTCCGATCGGTATTGGGCGACAAACGATGGCAAGGTAATTGAAGTAAAGATGACCGCATTCGAAACCGAATCAAACGAGAGCGGCACGACTTATAAATTGTCATTTCTTGGACCAGACGGCACCAGCACTAACCTCGAAATGAACGATGGCGGAAATATAGTGGTCGTCGATGATGGCGTGGAATCTATCACTGGATTCAAGCAAGAGCAGTTGTTGGGCTCCAGTTTTTATGCAGCACCCCTATACGACCGACAACGTGAGCCTGGCGTGCCCGCTGTCACCACCCATTGGCGCCCGCAATTCGCTTTTCCGATACAGGATGTGCCGGACGAGACCCTAAAAGAAACCGTATATTTTATCGATTATCAGGGGGTTCGGTTCATATCACTGGACTCCAATAAAGCCCCCGAATTACAGGTGCCCTGGTTCAGAAAGGTGTTGGAAGACAATCCGAATAAATGGACGATCGTGACGTTCCACCACCCTGTTTTTTCGCCCGGATCGGATCGTGACAACCCGGAGATTCGAAGACTTTGGAAACCCCTAATTGATGAATTCAAGGTCGATCTGGTACTGAGCGGACATGACCATACCTATGCACGCACCGGGCAAGTGGATACCACCAGTCTGGTGAATGTGCCATCTGGGTATCAACAGGCCTATGACCCCGAGATCGGCACGGTCTATGTGGTGTCCGTAAGCGGCCCAAAAATGTACCGCATCACCAAGGGCAACTATGCCAAAAAGGTTGCAGAAAACACGCAGCTGTACCAGATCATCCAGGTGGACGATAACAAACTAGAGTACAAAGCCTACGCGGCCACAGGTGCGCTTTATGATTCGTTTACGTTAGAAAAACGATCTGGGCGCCCGAACTTGTTAATTGAGGCGCCGGTTGAGAAACAAGATGAGTAGAACTTGAGCTATGGACGCGGCATTTTGCTGGGTCTTACCGCGCCGGTACTCAACTAAAGACCATCGGCTGACTGCGCGGCTATGCCAATGTGGCGCTGCAAAAAGTTGTCGACGGCCAATAAAAACTCACGCCTATGGCTCTCTAAGCTCAAGAAGTGATCACCATTTTGTTGCTCAATATAGCGATAGTCGGCGCCTGCGGCCTCGAGAGCTTCTGTCAGCGTACGGGACTGCTCAATCCTGACCGTACGATCAACGTCACCATGTACGATCAGCAGTGGAATAGCGAAATGTTCTGCTTGTTCGATGGGCGATACTTCGGCTTGATTGTCGCGATCCTTTAGTCTGTTGATTGAGCTTTTGCTGAGGACAAAATTGCGTTGGTCTCGGATGAGCTCGTTAATGTCTGTCACGGGCGCAAACGCCACGGCGCACTGGTACCGATCTGCGGATTGAAAAGCGGCTACTAGTGCCGCATAGCCGCCGTAACTCCCGCCCATAATGCAGGCTCGTTTAGGATCGGTAATCCCTTGGGCGATCAACCAATCCAGGCCATCGTCCAGGTCCGTTTGCATGGTTCGCCCCCATTGGTTGTAACCCGCATTGCGAAACGCATTGCCATAGCCAGTGGAGCCACGGAAGTTAGGCTGCAACACGGCGTAGCCGCGCGCCACTGCATACTGTACCCAGTAGTCAAAGCGATCTGTGTCGCGGCTATAAGGGCCGCCATGAGGCATGATCAAGGTGGGCAAGTTCTTGGATTCGATACCTACTGGTAGGGTCAGGTAGCCGGGAATATCCATGCCGTCTCGGCTCTTGTATTGGATTGGGGTGGGTTCGGCAATGGTTGTTCGGTCTACTTTTGGATAATCCGAGAATAGTGCCGTGAGGCTTTTTTTGTATTTGCCGCGACTGTAAAGATAGTACTGGGGCACCGTCTTGTTGCCTGATGCCTTGAGTACCAGCCGATCCCAGTTTTTGTCGGTGCTGATCAGTTCCAAAAAACTAGGGGCGCCAGGCAGCTGCTTTAACAGTGCGTTGTATTCATCACCCAGGGCCTTATCCATCCAGTGATACCCGCGCCTATCGAAGGTTGTCCGTACAGCGACCAGCTCGCCGTTTCTTACAAGCGCGGGTCCTTCAATATCGTAGCGCTCGTGATCGAAAACGGTCGAAAGCAATTCACCTGTTGTGGCGTGGATCTCTACCAGTTTCTGTCTATCGCCACCAAGATCCGAGCTGGCCAGTAGAGTCTCGCCATTCTTTAGATAACCGTGGAACGTTGGCGCTACATTACTTTGGAGCTGCGAGATATCCAGTGGCGTTGTGTTCCTGTTTCGAACACTAACAGCTTTAAAGGTTTCGCTGCCTAGACGATAACCTGCGCCATTGCGCAGTGTGCCGTTTTGGTCTGCATACCACTGGAAGATGCCTGCGTCATAGCTTTTTACTTTCTGTTGGCGATTGGTCCGTATGTTGAGTTTGTAGACCGATGGATATAACCGATCTTCTACGGCGAGTTGCACAAGGATATGATCCGGATCGTTGTCCAGCCAACTGATCACGTTGTCTTGGATACGTGGATTCCAAACAAGGTCGCGACCTGGCTGTGTGACCTTCGGTTTGATGAGCTGCATAGAGTTTTTGCCATCAATGTCCACCGCAAGAAGGCGCGTCGCCACCGTACGTGATTCATTGTAGAAGCGTCTGCCTATGCCGACTTGTCCAGCCTGCAACTCGATGTACCTTAGAATGGAACAGACAACTCTGCTTTCATTAGCAAATCTGCACCATCGGAAAGAAAAGTTTTGGGGATCTGGTGCCATCAAAAGCTGCACCTTGGATTTTTCGAAATCCATCAAAATAACGCCATAGGTGTCGCCCATAGCACGGAGAATCACTGCCTTAGTGCCATCTGGAGAGAGTTCTATATCGGCCACAGGTGGGAGCGTGCTGAAACTGGTCGCTGGCGAGTCGCTGTCTGCCACACTTAAGCCAGGTGCCAGCAAGTACAGCGCTGAGATGGCTGCAATAAGCAAAAGCCTACCGAGCCTGTTAGCTGTATAGATGGAACGTACCGGATAACTCATGATACAACTCTTCCAAAAATTGTTGGTTTTAATCCGAGCACTGCGGGACGGTTTTTAGCGTCAAGTTTGAAGCGTATTTCCCACAAATAATTGCTCGTTGCTTGATTAGCCGCTCAATTAAAGTCTGCACTTTATAAAAGATATGTCCAGATCGCGCAGCGCTATGGAGTGTAATCCACCAGCTATTCCGGCAGCGCTAACGCCACTATCTCCATGAGTTCGTCCTGCCTGCCTACTGCGACAATAATGTATTGCCTGTCGCCGTCGAGATAAGTCATGGGGCTACCGGTCGGACGGCCGCCCAAGGGCACTGAACGCAGCAATGTGCCGTCCCGCTTGTCAAAAAAGTTTAGGGTTTGCAACGAAGAGTTCTTGTAAATCAGCAGGTCGCCGCTGATGACTACTGCGGCATTGCCTATTACGCTGGGGTCTTCAGCGCCGGGCACCTGCCACAAGATTGAACCGCTGTTCATGTCGTAGGCGGTGATGGCAGAGCCGTTACCGGGGTAGGGTGACCCGGTTGTTGGACCAAAAAACAATTCGGGTCGAGCAAAATAGAAGTCATCCGAGCCACCGTTTTCCAACCGCACCAGATGCGTCAACGGCCCAAAGCCGGCCACATAAAGCAGCTGTGTTGTTGGATCGAACGCAGCACCACCCCAATTGGCGCCGCCGCCCTCGCCTGGGGTGATGATGAGACCTTTGGTGGTGGGGGGTGTATACAACGGGCCGGTGTCGTAGCCGTCGGCACTGTAGGGATCAATTAACGCCTCAACCGAGCTACCCTGGCGTACAAATGGCGGCGGCCAGCTCGGAATAGGCTGAGTAGGTGCGACGCGTTCGCCGGGTACCGTAGAGGCAGGTACAGCCGTTTCTACTATTGGCCAGATTGGCTCGCCGGTTATCCTGTCAAAAACAAATAAAAAACCCTGTTTTGAAACTTGGGCGACAGCTTTGATGGGCTCACCCGCAATCACGATATCGATGAGATTAGGGGCTGCCGGGAGGTCGTAATCCCAAATGTCATGATGAACCGTCTGAAAGTGCCAGCGTCGCTGACCAGTCTGACAATCTAATGCCACGACACTGTTAGCGAATAGGTTGTCGCCAAGTCTCTGGCCACCGTAGTAATTATTTGTCGGCGCTCCGGTGGGCAGATAAACCAAACCAAGCGACTCATCGGCGCTCATGGGTGGCCACACATTGGTATTGCCATTTACTTTCCAGCTGTCTTGTTCCCACGTATCAATGCCAAATTCGCCGTCGCGGGGCACCGTATGGAAGGTCCACAATAACTTGCCGCTGGTGGGATCAAAACCACGCACATCGCCGGGTGGTGAGGGCGGCAATACTTCGCCGTCGTGCACACTAGACCCTAGGATGAGAGTGTCGTTACACATAACCCCGGGTGAACTGTTGCCAATCTGGCTGACTATGCCTGCAAAGTCCGGGGCGTCCGGTTGGTCGTGGGCATCTGACAATTGCATGGTGGAAAGATTTAGGCGAGGTATGTCGTCAAGTAGGTCTACGCTGCCGAATCCAGAGTCGCCGAAGCCAGCTCTGGGCTCACCGTTGATCGCGTTCAGCGCGATGAGTCTGCCGTCGCCAGTGGGCATATGAATGGTCTTGCCGACGGCGCTTTCGTGGTAAGACACGCCTCGATGCAGATAACCATTGTTAGGTGGGCGGGCGTAGCGGTAAGTTTCAGGGTCGAACTGCCAAAGGGTGTTACCGCTTTTTGCTTCTATCGCGGCCACTTGGCTAAAAGAGGTGCTCGTATACAGTACGCCATCTATAAACAGTGGGGTGGCCTCAAAAGCGGTGTTTTGCACGCCTTCAATGTCGTTATCTGGGGAACGCCAACGCCATGCAACGTCAAGGTCTGCGATGTTTTTTGCGCTGATTTGATCGAGTGGTGAATACTTCATGCTGGCGTTGTTGCCTGCGTAAACCGGCCATTGGCCCTGAGTAGTGCCCTCTGCCACAACGTCTCTGCTGTTGGTGACAGTGACCGTTGTTTGTATGGGATCTGATGAGAGGTTGCCATCGGAGACACTCAACTCAAGCACATAGTCGCCGGGCATGTCAGGAGTAAAACCAGCGGTTTTACCGAGTCCTGAAATTATTGCCTCACTGGCCTTGGGCTTTTCGAGTAGACGCCAGTGATAGGTCAGCGGTCTGCCTTCGGGATCTTGGCTCTGGGCTGCCAGCACACTTACCATAGAACCAACCGCAGCAACTTGATTCGGTGTTATTGATGTTGTCGGAGGAGAACCGCCAGCGGCGCTGCTCGGTTGTGGCTCTAAGGCGTTGAAAACATGATTCAAAAAAACGTCGTTCGAGAAATTTTCAGGCTCTTTGGTGTCGTGGTAATTGGCGCCGCTGCGAACGGTGCTGCCGTCACCGCGCCGCTCATAGCGGCTAAATCTAAGAACCACCAGATCTTGCTCGGGGTAGATCGCTACCAACTGACCCATCACTCCCAATGCCGCATAACCGCCATTCGCGGCAGGCCACCAATAGTAGCCGTAGGTGCCAAAACGCGCGGGTTGCGTGCTGTGATTAATCCAATCGGCGCCGAGAACCTGCTTGTCGCGCCACGCACCTTGCCGAGCATAGAGCAGGCCAAATCGCGCAAAGTCCCTCGGAGTGGCATCAAGACAGCAATAACTCATTACCTGATTAGATTGGTCGGTCCACCACTCACTGGTAATGCCGATTTCGTTGGCAATGCCGTTGTTCCAATACTCGGCGGCGGATTGCCCTGTCGCTAAGTGCACTAACTCGCCAGCCAGCATGACATCCGAGTTGGAGTAAATGTAGGTTTGTTCTCCGGGGTTGCCGGTTAGGGATCGAGACAAAGACAGCCCCAGTTGATCGGCAGCAGCATAAAGATCACCACCGTCGGGAATACCGTTGTTGTCTTCGTCCCCCAATAACTCAAGCCCGGTTTTAACGGTTAACAATTGATCCACGGTAATCGCTGACTTTGGCGTATCCGCCCAACTGGCAAAATAGTTTCCGAGAGGTTCCTCTAGACCTTTGATGGCTCCGGTTTCGAGGGCTGAGCCTACTAACGCGCTGGTAATGCTTTTAGCGACTGACCAACTGGTCACTAAGCTTGTTGATGAGCGGTCTGACGCATACTGTTCGGCGACAATGGCGCCGTTTTTAATAATTAACACCGCGCCAGTGTCGTTGCCCTCAGCGAAGGCATAGTCGAGCGCCTCTTGAATGCCGTCCGGGCACATGCCGGATGTTTCGGGCACCGCAGTTTGCCAGCGATCGCCCGGCCAGACCGTTGACGCTGCTGTATTGCTCACTGACTTTGAGCAGGTGTTGCCGCCTGAGCCCGCGGTATTTGTTGTGGGGTTGTTCGCCCCTGTTGCCGGGCTAGAGCCAGCACCAGCACTACTACCCGTGCCAGAGCCGCCCCCGCACCCGGTGACGAGCATGGCGGTAAAAAAAACTCTGAAAACCCATTTATAAATGCCCACGGGCATACTGCTACTAAGCGCCAAAACTGCTCCCCCTAGCCAGCTTAATGTCAGCAACGTGCATAGAGACAAGTCCCGTGCGAAATCAAAGATTCAGCGGCTCGTATAGTCAAGACGTTACTGAGCTCAATTTTATTAGAAATTTTGCCGTGTCGTTATAGGGTCAGGTAAGGGTTAACTACGAATGCTCAGGAATTGCTCATTGCACACCATCAGCCTCCAGGCGATACAGATTTCTTATTCGTCGAATTACCAGTAGACCAACACGAGTTCAGGTTCAATCCTACCACTCGGCTTTAGTGTTCCGATGGAATCCTCCGGCTACTTGGTAAAAATTTGCGGTTTGCTGATTTATTGCTTCCCTGTGGCAGTACTGCTGCGTCTGCGGTGACGTTACACCCAGCTGAAACCCTTGCTTAAGATGTTTTGCTCTACGGGAAATTGTTTTCGGATGGATATCGTATGAGGACCACCGCGTATTGCTCTGCAAGCCACTGAAGTCTCGCCTGCTGCCTGGGAAGGTATTAATCACCAGCGTTCAGTTGGTCAACGACGCGAATAATCGCTGCTGCGATATCCTGCGGCACTTCCTCCTGGAGAAAATGCCCTGCCTCGGTTTTAGTCACTGGCGCGTCAGGAAAGTTTGCTTGCATAACGGTTAACGCTCTACCCAAGATGGGGTCGTTCATGCCCCAGACGATCTCGGTGGGTATATCGAGTGTGCTGACATAGGCCTCGATCTGGCGCATCGCGGGTGTGCTTGGATGGTCTGGCCCATCACTGACCATTCTCATCAAAGTCACTGGCGCCTTACTGTTGCCGCTTTCCAGTACCGGTCGAGCGTAAAGTTCTTTGACAGCGTCATTTATGGAGTCGGGGTCGTTTTGTGCGCCATGCAGTCGGTCAAAAACGGTTGCAAACACCTCCATAACGAGTTCACCGATGACTGGGGCTCTGACCGCAGCGTGGGCAGGGGAAAGCTCTGCATTTTGTTTAGGCGCATTGAAGCCGGTGTTCAGCACAACAGCACCTTTTAACAGACCAGGCGATTTCGCCAATGCACCCATCCCGACGGGACCACCCCAATCTTGGCCGACGTAAACGACCTGCTGTAGATCCAGTTGCTGTAGAACGCTGTGCATCCAGCGTACATGGTTGTCTAACTTGTGCTCGCTGACAGGGATTTTGCTGGAAAAGCCTAGGCCGACCATAGTAGGCATGATCAGGCGCATTCGTTCAGTTGGGAGCGCTGCTGCCACTTGCCGATACAAGAGTCCGGCGGTTGGATTGCCGTGCTGCAAGTAGACGGGATAGCCGGTGCCGACTTCCAGCACGTGTATCTTTATGCCCGGCGCTGCCTCGACCAAATAGCTTTTGTAGTCTGGATTGAGGGCGTTGCTGATGTAGTCTGGAAGCGGGAATGCTTCAAATACACCGGATTCTGTAACGACTGTGCCTTTGCCTGTCGGCGTCACGAGCACGCCGTCGCGAGTAATGTACAGGGCGAACCCCCCTGCAAGTGCTGAAAGAATGGCGGATATGGTGATTAGTTTTTTTAGCATTGCGTCAGTCCAAGGGTTGTTGCTACGGGGCTTGTTGGCTTTATGCTTTTGGCTGGATTTTCAGACTAACAGTCCCGAAAGGTTTATTGTGGGTCATGTATTGGGACTGTCAATCCCAAAATATTTGCATTACGTTGATGCCTAGGACAGCCTGATTAAAACAACTAGGCAGTAGGTAGGTATATGGCGACTAAAAAGGCGCACCCTGCAGAACCGTTGGCGCCAGAGATAGCTGATACCGAGGATCTTAAAACCATTCCCGACGGACGCACTATGCGAGCAGAGCGTAACCGTCAGGTCGTCGTTGAAGCATTCTCCCTGCTCCTTAAAGAAGGGGTCGCGCAACCTACAGCCCAGGTGGTCGCAGACAAAGCGGGTGTTTCCACCAGCACGCTCTTTCGTCTGTATGAAGATCTAGAAGCGATACACTGTGCGGTACTACGCCATCGATTTGAGCAGCTGCAACACTTGATGGTGGATGTCCCGTTGAATCTGCCGTTAGAAGAAAGAATTAGACAGTTGGTGACGTTGCGATCGAAGTTCTATGAGCAGGTGGCACCGGTCAGGCGATTCGTAGTTGCCCAGCGAGCAACCTCAAAGTATCTGGCCAAGGGTTTAGAAATGAACGAGGGATTGTTTTTCCAGCAGATCCGTACGTTGTTTGCAGCGGAGCTAGGCACCATCGAGTGCCGTGAAGACATTCTTTACAGCATCGACAACCTGGTGAGTTGGGAAAGTTGGCAGCGTCTGCGAACAGTGCAAAGGCTGTCTGTAAGAAAGTCAAAACAGGTGATTAGCTCTGTATTGTTACGGCTGTTGAAGCAACCAGCAAAGTGATGCCGCGTGTTTCTTCCGATGGGTGATTGGCGCCGGGCGCAAACGCCCCAGCCCCTTCCAGTGATCGCTAAAACGTTCTTTGGTACCCAATACCTTTGCGAAGTTTTTGAATGTTACTTGCTGCTACTCGCCGATTCTCCGCGCTTTAACCCGCTTACGATTTGTGAATGAAGCTGGCTGTCCAGTGGATAGAGCAGAATGATTAGCGCCGAAAGCGTGCTGGCAGCGGCGGGAATTAAGAATGCGGAAGCACGAATACCCTGTAAGGTCTCGGCAGTTTGATTAACGCCCGCCGTATAACCGATTGCGCTCAGCAGCAGACCGATCAGGCCAACTCCCAGCCCTGAGCCGGCCTTGCTGATAAGTTGGCTCAACCCGAACACAATGCCATCGTCGCGTACGCCACTGCGCCACTGACCGTATTCCACGGTATCTGGCAGCATGGACCAGAACATAACCGCAACCGCGCCGCCCACAACACCATTGCAAAAGGCTAGGGCAGATAACGTGGTGACCGCTTTTACGTCGAACAAGAATAGCGTCAGATTTAACAATACGGCGCCGCTCGCTCCGACAGCCCAGACAGACTTTTTAGAAAGACGTCGTGCCACCAAGGTCCACAGCGGAATGCCGACGCCTGCGCCTAAAATACCTATCGACATCACGTCTGACACGCTGTCGGGATGTCCGGCGTAGTAGTTGATGTAGTAAACAATCGACTTGCCGCCGATGGCGGAACCGATCACCCCAACGAGCGAGGCACTGCATAAGATCCAGAATGCGCGGTTGTGGCGCAGAAAAGACAGCGTTTGCTGATTTGTTACCGTATGGGGTTTTGCAAGACTGACTTCCTGTGAGGTGGTTAGGAAGATCACCACCATCATGGCTGAGGACAACAGGCCATATGCGATAGCGACCTGTACAAAGCCCTGTCGCATGTCACCGTTGCCAAAGTAGCTGGCCAGTTCGAGCATGGTGGCGGCAGTAACAATGCCGCCGACCATAGCGGCCATCATCCGAACTCCGGCCATGGTGCCGCGCTCTTGGCTGTTGTGAGTTAGTGCCGCAGCCAAAGAAGAGTAGGGTACCGAGGCTACGGTGTAGGCCGTTCTGAAGATCATGTGCGTCACCAAACACGCGACGACCACGTGATCTGGGAACCAGATCGGTGCGGCAAACATGCCAACAAAACTGAACCCCATCAGCGGCGCACCAAACAAAATATACGGTCGGAATTTGCCAAAACGGGAACGGGTTCGGGTGACGATCCAGCCCATGAGCGGATCAGATACACCGTCCCAGATAACGGGCAACATGATGATCAGCCCTGCTACTGCGGGGTCGATATTTAGAACATCGGTGTAGTAGTAAAGCAGGTATAAGTTCAGGCCCGCGAAATACAGATTAAAGCCAAAGTCACCCGAGCCGTAACCCACTGTAGTCACCCAACTGACTTTCTTTTCACTGTTCTCAGCTGGCATTCTTTGATCCAAGACTTTGACTTCTTTTACGTTAACTTGGCGGCAGGGAATCTGAGCATAAAGTGATTGCGGTTAGATTTCTCTGGGATTGTGCGGCTTGGGTAGGCGTGCATTTGATTGTGGCGGCCAATGCGGTGAACACTCCATGGGTCAAAGCCACGCGCTTGCATTGGGGCGAACCCATGT
>MDTA01021173.1_pt1 | contig 11363 bp, 9 predicted proteins | sample 811151 | NCBI WGS metagenome assembly MDTA01 (sample SAMN05326648, study PRJNA326480) | marine metagenome | isolation source: seawater | place: Indian Ocean: South | collected 2010 | reverse complement strand
TTTTAGTCTCATTGCTTTTTGTAATCTTGTAACTAATTTTGTTACTAAACCACCTGGCACACCAAACTCAACAAGTAATGCAATCATATCGCCCATAAAAGTTTCAGGATCATTCTTTGCTGTCTTTTCGTAAATGTCTCTTAGTCGTTCAGATAATCTACCGTCGCCAAAACCGGTCAGATCTATGCCGCCTAAAATTAAATCCATAGTGTTAAATCCAAGATTCCTGACGCCTGTCTCTAGTGCCCTGTTTATTTCATCTATGCCATCGATATATGCTGCTTCTTGATCTGTGCCGGGAGCAACTTGATAACCAGAAGTTAAATAAGAAGTTAATCTAGGAAACCTTTCATTAAACATTTTTTCATCGCCGCCCATTTTATTTATAATCTCGTTTGCAGCAGCTCCTAGTATTAAGAATGGCGTTTTCATTTGCCTATCTAAACTTTTTGTTAAAGGGTTTTCTGTTAGTAGTTTAGGAACACTAGATAAAGGAAACTTTGTAGGTTTCTTGTCAATCATTTCTTCTGCTATTCTTGCTCTTATTTCAGAAATGCTGTTTTCTTTTTTTTCTGTTTTATATCTAACACCAGGATCAGCTTCTCTAACCCTACTATAAAAATCTTCGTCTTCTAGAAAAACTGTCATTGGCCCTTTCATAGAATCAGGCAATCTATCAAATTTCTTTCGTTCTTGTCGGTCATCATAATCAGCTTGCAAATATTCACCAAACAAAGAAGCATTAAGAATGTCTCGATCTCTTTGTTTTGCAGAAACACCAACTTGACCTGCAGGGTCGGCAAACATATTATCTTTATTTAGTCGTCTATTAATAGGTGTGCCGCCCATGGCGTTGCCGTCCGTTAAAGGTTTTAATTTTATGGTTGGAAAATAATTATTTATTTGATTTTTTGCGTCATCTTCAAACGTAATTCTTTTGTGACCTACATACTGACTATTAACATTAGCTCCCAAGTCTTTTGCTTTCTTAACATCATCAACGCTGCCAATACTTAGGGTTACGCCAAGATCTTCGGCTTTGGCTATAATAGTATTTAATTTTTGTGATGCTTTAATAGCTTCATCTGACTCGGGTGTCATTTGTAAAAATTTTTTAATAAATTTTTGAGACTCTCTTTTAAACTCTGTGTTTAGTCTAGCGGGTATTACCTGAATATTACTTAATAAATTTAAACCTTGTTGGCCTTTTTCTACTTGAGAGTATTCTTTTATGTGATCAGCTTGAAAAAAAAGATTAGAACTTTGATCTTTAAATTCTCTTTTAAAAAAAGTGTTTTTAAAAGCTTCAAAAAGTTTTTCATCAACTTTACCGTCTACTAAAAAAGCGTGGTTTAAATTACCATTGCCATCAACACTCCAACCTAAATCAATCATTTTTTCACGATCATTAAACAAAGCTTCTTGAAGTTCTTTATTTTGTTTAACGGTGGTAGATGTATTAGTTTTCCAAATTTCATTTACTTTATCAAACCTACTTTCTTCTCCTGGACTTAATCTCATTAAGTCTTCTGCTTGTTTTTCTAATCTTGGCCCGTCTACGTTTGTTCTGCTACTACTGCGATCTCTTGTTTTTTTTAAAACTTGAGCAGCATCTTCTGGACTTAAATGATGTGTAGTAAAATTTACTCTATGATAAGCATGTTCCCATTTATTTTCAAAAACCTTTGCGCCCATCTCTTCTCTAACTTCATTCCAAGCTTGATTGTAGTTTTTTAATTCTTTTCTAGTTACGTTGTGAGAAAAATAATTTATTGAACCGTCTGCGTTTTTAACCATTTGACCTCTGCCAAGGTTTGCATAAAACTCAGGTGGTGGGTTGTAAGAACCATAAGACTGTAGTATTTTTTTAATTTCAGTTTTATACGAGGATACTTCTGGTTGAAATTCTTCTATATATTTATTTTTTACTTGTTTTTTAATATCAAGAAAACCAGCTATACCGGTATCATCGCCTACTTGACCAGGAGTTCCTGGAAAATTATTCGCTTTAGTTCTTTTAATTTTACCACCTATTGCTCCTGGTTGATTTCTTGCATTCTTTCCGTTAAGAGCTGCTAAAATATTTTTTATATTTTCTTCAAAACTTAAATTAAAATCTATTCTATTAGCTACTTCATTTGGTATAGTGTCTATTCTGGTTGTAGACTTTCCTATAGTTGTTTGTCTTAGGAAGGCATCATCAAATTTTTTTCTTGCGGCTGAAGCTGACAGATCTGGATAGAAGGACTTTGCAATTTCCAAGACGCTTTTATCTGGATTATCATTTAAAATTTTAAATAATTTTTCATCATTAATTATTGTTTCAGGTTCAGTATTTTTGTAAGGATCCGCTTTACTTACTTTTCGACCAGTAGATAAAGTTATCATTTCGTCAGGTGTTATTTTACTTCCTAAATTTTCTAGCATTGTGCCTTCTATCTTTTTTTGTGCTGAGGTAGAAAGATCAGAATACTTTCCTGTGCTAACTCCTTTTATTTTAGGTGTCTTTGGTATTTTTCCAGCTCCCATCAGCACACCACCTGCGGTTATCATTCCAAGAGTTCTAAGAATTAATGGGGCGTGGGCTTTTAAAAAAGTATAAGCACCTTTTGCTCCTAGAAGATCAGTTGCTATCATAGCTGCTTCTCCAGCTCGATACAGATTATCGTCTCTTGCAATAGCTCTTACATAGTCTCTAAGTTCTTTTTCAACACCTATAAGATTTCCCTCGTCGTCGTAGTATTTACCTGTTAACAGGTCTTGATACGATCCACCTTGATAAGTTCCTTTTGGATCATAATCTACAAACTGTTCTAAACCTTCTTTGGGTCCAATAATTTTTGGATCTATTTTTAATTTACCGTTTTCTCTGTATCTTCTTTTTTTAATATCTATGGCGTTAGTAATTCCTGGACCATAACTATAATCTTCTAAACCAAAGATCAAACCAGGTGCATCAAAAAGATAACCACCTGCAAATGCGCTGCCACTATCAACTATTTTATCTAGTTGTGCTTGTTTAAGTCGGTCTTCTTCTTTTCCTTGACCTCGTCGCTTCTCTCTGCTAGTGAGTGCCTCGTCGTTATCAAACAGACTCATTTTACGCTACCTGCGTTGGATATTGTAAATCTACGTTATATTTATCGTTGAATACTGCTATGTCTTCAGGTGTTATAAGTTGTGCAAAATCAATCATAGCTTCTTCGCTACTCATAATTAATGTTATGACACCGTCACTTACCTCTGGTGGTAATCTTTTTCTTAATTCTTGAAAAGTTAATTGTATGTCTGCTGACGATGCACCTTCTCGCATATTAGGATTTGTTGCCATGCCACCTTCTTGCATTCCAACACGGCCACCTTTTGCAAAACCTTCCATAGATTCTTTAGAACCAGTGTATGCTGGGAAGTACACATCTTCAATAGCTTGGCTGAAATAAAAATCTTGTACAGCACGTTCTAACTCTAGAGGATTCATTTTGTAAAAAGATGAGTCCGGATCTTCTAACAATCCAGAGTTTGTAATAGCAGTTACTTTTTCATCTACAAGTTCTAGAAATGTTTCATTAGTTAACATTCTAGATTTATCAGCTTGTGCTGCTTCTGATTTTTCCCCGTACAAGGAACCTGTAAATTCATTTCTTTTTTCTAAATATTTACCATAGTCATTTGCTTCACTTGCCGCTGCTGCTTCTTCAAAAAGCTCAGCACCCCTTGCTTGTACATATTGACCTTTAAATTCGTAAGGACTTAATTCTGCTTGTAATCTAGCAAGTTTTTCTTCTTCTCTAGCAGTTAATTCTATTAGTTCTTTATCTCTTTCAAACGCTGTATCAGACATAGCTATTTCATGTAGATTTTGTTGTACTCTTGTGTAGTCTTCTCTGTCTGCTTCAAAACCTACTCTTGCATCATCTGCTGCTGCTTGTCCCATGGCTGCGTCATAAGCAGCTTTTCTATCTCTATAGTTTTCTTTTCGTGTAGAAAGACTACTCGCTATATCTGTAGCTGCACCCGATAGAGCCGGTCCTGCTGAAGACAGTGCTGCTAAGAAACCACTACCGTCTGACGTTGGTTGTGCACCCATAATCTCTGCACCTGCTGCAGCTAATCTAAGATAATCACTTGATGTTAGACCTTTTGGTTCTTCAGGCATGGTCATATACTGAGCAAGTATTTCTTGTGTGTTTGGTGTTTGCGGTGGTCCACCAGTATTTAAACCTACTCGTGGTTTATTTAGGTTAGATGTTATTCCTCCCGTGCTACCACCTCGTCTAAACATTGGTCTATTTAATGTTCTCATTAGCCTTTCAACGCTCCTATAATACCTGCAAGACCAATACCACCACCGAGTAATGTTTGAAGAGTACTAGGAGCTGGTGTTTGTTGGTACGTAGTTGAAGAAGGTGTACCGTAAGCAGCTGATAAGAATTGACCAAGGTTACCCATAGTTTGAGTAGGTGCAAGTTGTATGCCTGACATAAGAGCTGCCATTTGATCCTGTATAGCTTGGTTGTAAAGTTGATTTTGTTGACCCATAGTTGTGTATGTATCAAGTAAATTACCAATACCAGTTTGACCAAACCCACCGATGTTCATTGCTTGGTTGCCTAGTCCTGTTAGATTAGCAAGTTGATTTGTTTGTAATCCTTGTTGCTGTCCAGCAAGTGCTCCTTGCATTCCAGCAGCTTGACCAAACATTCCTACATTTTGTAATGCGTTACCTAACGCAGTTTGACCCATATTAATTTGATTTTGTACTGCTTGGTTTGCCAATCCTTGTGATTGCATAAATCCTTGATTTAATAATTCTGCTTGTAGTAGCGCTCTTTGATTAGCTGTGTCTGCAGCTAGTTGTCCTTCTGCTACTCCAAATCTTCCACCACCGTATGCGCTTCCTGCACTTGCTCCAAACTGTGCAGCAGCTTCAGCTGCGTCTTGATCAAACTGAGCCATGGTTGCATCAATTACTTGTTGTTGATACGGAGACATAAAAGGTAAATAACCTTGTGGCCCTGCAAATTGTTGTGCTTGTGCTAAGAAAGGTGCAGCTGCATTTTGTCCTGCAGTTGCTGCTGCGTCTGCATCAGCTACTGTTGATGCTGCATCAGCTAAAGCCGCGGTCCCAGCTGCTTGGTTGGGTGTAAACGCACCTGTTAGTGGGTTTGTTGTTCCAAGTGTTCCCATCGCTGCATTTTGTAACGCGTTAGCTTGATTTACATATTGTTGATATTGTCCAAGACCTCCTGTAGGTGCTGTTTGCTGACCTGTTGCAATAGCCTGTGCATCTGTTTGCAATGCATCTTGACCGGCAACAAAGAAATCTGATGCAGGAACATTAGCTCCTGTTATACCTGTAAACTGTCCTGTAGATGGATTAAATGATCCACCAAACATTTGATTAGGATCAGCATAAAAAGGTGACTTTGTAATGTCTGTTGTGTTGACGGGCATATCGCCCAAGAAAAAATCAGAAAACTGTTCGCCAATACCGGTGACGTAACCTGGTGGTAATTGTTGTTGTATTGTTGTTTGCGTTGCCATTATACTTGTGCCTCTAAATTATGCATAAGATCGTACATTCTTTGTGCTCCTACGTTTGCATCCCCATCCCCTGCTGCCTTTACAGCATCTGCTGTCATTACAAATTCATTCTTTGATAGCATGGCAGGTACGTCGTCAGCTTTTTCTTCAACACCCATAGGAATGAATGTGCCGTTACGTCCATCGACTTGCATACCTTGTGGCACGCCAGAAGACCCCATGATGCCTCCTGATAAACCTCCCATATTATAGCCGACTCTACCACCAGTTGCCAGCATAAATCGTTTGAATTTTTCTACTAAAATAGGGTCTTGATATCTGCTTTGAGGTGCGTCTGGATCAGGGTCATAATATGGTTTCCTTGTAGTTCTTTCATAAGACTTAAACCACTCACCCCATATTTCTCTTTGTTTTTGTTCGTCTAATTCTTTTTGTTTTTTAAGTTCTTCGGCTAGTTGATTTAATGAACCTAAAGTTCCTGCAACACTAACAGTTTGTAATGCTTTACCAAAATCAAATTTCCCTTCGAACGCACCAGTTATTGGATTTCTTTCACCAAAACCAGGGAATATGCTTCCAGCTAATTCTGACCCCATTTCCACTCCTTTTGTGAAAAGGTTAGCGTCAACTGTTCCACCAGTTCTACCAGCGTCTTGAGCTGCTTTTAATTCATCAGCTGTCATTTTATCGTAGACCTCTTCTCCCACTTCAGCTTTAACCTCTGCAGCTGTTAATGGTTTACCATATTTAAGATCGTAAGTTTCCTGTGCTACGGTATCAAAGTTCTGTTTTGCAAAATTAGATACATTTTCTGAACCAGCCATCTCTTGTGGACCTTTGTTTTTTACAAATTCTGCAAGAGTTGGATTGTTTTTAATTACGTCTGGTAACGTACTAGACCCAAACGTCCCTGTATCTAAACCTGCCATAATAGGGTTTTCAAAATAACTACCCTTGCCACCACTGGTGAATTGAAACATAGACCTAGTTGGATCAAACGCTCTACCTATGACTGTATCTTCACCACCAAAAAAATTTCCTATGCCTGCTGATAATTTTTGCCCTACTGTGCCTTTGCTTGGATCCATTCTACCGGCTTCTCTTAATGCTCTTTGTTCTGGTGTAGATAAAGCCATTGCCGCTGCAACTGCAGAATACGGGTCTAGCTTACCAGCGTTCATTTTCATTGACCCAAGTTGACTAAGAGCCATTGTACCCATGATACCAATACCTGGTATCATTGGAGCGATCATACCTAGATAGGGAGCAATCTCCTTTGGTACTAAAGCGTCACCTATGTCATCGAGAACGTCTGTAATTTTGTCGAACATATTTATTCTCCGGTCCCTGATCCAATTGGTATTTGAACCACTTTTAATTGTATATCTTTGGCTTTATGGATTGACCAGTCTTGGCCGCAATCGTTGCAGGTGCCGGTTGCCTGTTCGTCTGAATCTACCTCATTATTGCAGTTTTTACAATAAATTCGTTGGTAAACCTCTGGTTGTATAACTGGCACTTCTTTGCCTTCAACCATCTGTGTGCCCAATATTTTTGCATCTTGTATTTTCTTCACTCTGATATTTCCAATACTGATATTATGACATGCAGCGCGCCACCAGAGCCAGCTGTTACTTTTATAACATCACTGTCCTCAAGAACTAGTGGTTGAGTTAATACTTCTGTAGCTGTGTTTGCTGCAATAGATAAAACACTTGTAATATTAATATTTGATCCCACACTAGCATCTGTATTTACAACATCAGCTGTTACAGCACCGCCTGTTACATTACAAATACGAATAGATTTTACTACAGCTTGTACAGGTTTTTGTGGCGGTGTAGTGGATGCATTAGCTGTAGGCACAGTATATACAGCTGTTTGCGCAGTGTTTGCTAAAACAATACTTCTATTTTTGTATACGTCACTCATGATAAAAACCAAGTCCTTGCTGTTGACTCTTCTCGTAAGTCTTGTTGAAAGGTAAAGTTAAGCTGGTTAATTATACTTTCAAGCTCACGAATAAGTATGTCTTGTTGTTGTCTATCAAACTCTTCTTGTGGTAACGGTAATCTTGTAATGTTAATTCTAGCCATTATCGTCTACCGTCCGGGTTAACATCTAATCTTACTGTTCCAAATCTCCAATTTGAGTCTATCGCATTACTAGATATTTTTACATTTGCTTGTCTACCTCTGCCCCTTACAGAAAAGAATTTTGTTGTAGGTGATGTAGTTGCTGTAAACGATCTTGTGTTTGTACTTGCCGGGTAATTTGCAAATTCTATTTTCATTGTTGTGTTGCCTGATTGGTCTTTAAAGTCAGGTATAACTCTCGAACATAAAAACACTTCATCGCCTTCTTTTATATCAAAATCACCACTCGTAATTTGACAATCCATGGCACCACCATCATCGTTAAAACCATCTTCGTGTTCAAATAAAGTTGTACAACCAGCAGTAACACCAAGTATTGTGTTATTGTTTGGTAAAGAATTTGGATCATAAAAAGTTGCATACGGTTTAGAGTACACTCCTCTATCAACCCAAGAAGTTCTAACAAACCCATCGTTAGTATACCAAACATTTTCTAGATAATTATAGGTAACACTTCTATCTAAAAAGTTAGAGCTTTCTGATGCATAAAACCAAGTAACTTCGTTAAAGTCTGTATTAACAGCAATAGAAACTTGTCCTTGCGCGGTTGAGTTAATATCATCAAATACAAAATCTTGCACAGTACAGTCTAGTTTTTTAATTGCACCGTCGAATGAATAGAAAGCTGTTTGACTCATCCAATATGTAATACCATTCACGTCTGCAACAGCGTTTGCAGAAATGGCACCACAGTTAGCACCAATTTGGTTTAGACCAAATATAAAAGGTGGGCCAATGTTATTAAGTGAGTGTAATGCTGTATCTGTCCAAACAAGAATAGAACCCCTAGATCTTTTTGCTGCAACAATTTTAGATCCGTCCTGTATTCTAAAAGATCCAGCAGTGTTTGTGCTTGATGGATCCCATGCTTGAAAATTTTCTTGAGAAGAAAATCTTAAAAATAAATCATCTTGTGTTCCTGGTGTTCCAATAGTTGCTTCTGTACCCATCAAAAATATGTGTCTGTCAGGAGATGAAACTAACAACACTCTGTTTTTGCCAGGAGCCTGTGTTATTTTTTGAGCTCTGTTCCCCGTGCCACCAGACAAGTCCCATTTATATAAAGCATCATCATTTCTAATAGCTAATAAGTCTTCACCAAACGTATCAAACATCCAGTAAGTTGCTTCTAGTGCAATTGTTGTAGTAAGACCTGGTCTGTTCCAACCAGAGCCACCGCCAATATTTTGACGAGGCTGGTTCCATGCACCTGTACCCCAACCAAAACCAAACGCTGATCTATCTGTACCTACAGTTATTTGATACTTTGCATTACCTGATCCACCTTGTGAACTCGCTGTACCAGTAGCATTGCTTGTGTGAGTTACCTTGTAATTGTTTCCATCAACGACCTCTGTGACTTCAAACTCGTTATTCATGTCAAGTCCTTGAGCGGTAGAAAAAGAATCAAAGGTTACAAAATCCCCGACGCCCGCTCCATGAGAAGTGTGTGTAACAGTCACTGTTGGTGATCCACTTGTCATGGCAAAAGGATTGGTTAACGCTGCCTCTAATCTAATGGGTGTGACGTCATAAAACTGACCTTCTGTGTATATGTATAATTTTCTATCTGTTCCAAGAGCTAAGTGTCTAACACCTGTCAAAGAAACCCACCCAAGAGATGCACGTGTAACACCTACTATTTTTTTAGTTGGCACAACCTTTGACCAACCACCTATTTTTTCTGGTAAGCCTGTTCTGAACCTAACATTTTTAGAATCTACCCAACGACCCTCTGCTCCATAGGTTGTTGTTTGTTTATCTATTCCTGGAGCAAAAGCTGCTTTAACTAAAGGCATTATGATATCCTAATAAATAAACCAGGACCATACCTAGTTGCGGGACCGCTGTTTGTGTTAACATTTGCCGTGTATGTTCCCGTCAAAGCCAACCAAGTGCCACTAGTTAATTGTGTGCCACTTGCTGGAGTTGGTACGCTACCTGGATTCGTCTGATAACTAAACATGCTTGCTCCGTTAGGAGCTACTTTTAAATTAGACGCTGACGTAGTGCTGCCTCTAGATATGGAAGCTGTTGAATTAAAAATATCATAATAACAAAGTTGTATTGCTCCTACACCGTCAACAGTTGATGAGGGTGTGACTGGTAAATTAGTTAAAGCTGAGCCATCTATAGCCGGTAGAGATCCCGATAATTTACTTGAGCTGACAGTTGAAAGTCTTGCATCAGCAACGGTGCCTGTTAAATTGCCAGCAGGTAAGCTTGTTAAACTTGCACCTGATCCACTAAATGTTGTGGCTGTAGCCGTTCCGGTTATGGTCACTCCCCCAGATGTCGTAGCGATTTTGGCATTGTCGTTATGATATAAAGTAGCAGCTCCATCAGATGTAAATACAGCTTGGTTTTTGTTTAACGCAGCATTTGTTATTTGTACATTGTCACCACCTAGAACCAAATTTCCTGTTCCTACATCTTTTACAATAGAATCATTAGTGTTATGAAATATTTGTAGATCATTACTATCTCCAAACTTTGCTAGGACGTTATCACCAAAAGCAAGGTCTCCTGTCATTGTACCACCACCGGCACCAAGACCGGCATCTATTTGTGTTTGAATGTCAGAAGTTACACCATCTAAACGTTGAAATTCTTCATCACTAACTGTACCGTCAGCCATATTTGGTGCTGCTAAACTTGTTAGCTGTGCACCTGTAAAGTTATATTTTTTTGATTCGTATGTAGACATATTATGTTTTTATTATAAAATTAAGAGAAATGTAAGGCCCTAGAATATTTACTGATCCCGAGCTCCCACTAAATGAACCACTAGCACCGTGATTGTGTCCACTACCACTACCTGTTGGACTAATAGTTGTCGAACCACTACCAGAAAAAGATGTGTACGCTGTAGATGATTGAGTGGGTCCTTGGTTATTACCCCAACCACGAAGAATAACAGCTGAACCAGGACCACCTGTAAATTGGTTTTTTAAATTACTCATAGTAACAGTACCAGAAACACTTGTTGATGCACTGTGATTATGTGATGGTATCTGTGATTGAGTTAGTGTGTGGTTATTTACAGTAACAGAAACAGAACCTGATGGTGTAAAGCTAGAAGTAGTGCCACCACCTGTAGAGGCAAGAGCATATGTTCCTGATTTACCAATTGCAAAACGACCTGCTAAATTTGGAACATTAAAAGTAGTAGATCCATTTCCTGCACCATATGTATTTGCTATTAGTGCATACAAGGTACTATATGTTGAACGTGAAACAGCTGCACCATCACAATTTAAATAACCTGTAGGTATGCTACCTGCAGCCGCAGAAAAAGGTAAAATCATTCCTGTTTGTACAACAAAAGCACCTGCTGAATCTAATTTAGAATCTAATTGAGTTTGCACATTAGAACTAACTGTGTTGATAAATTGATATTCGGCATTAGTCACAGAACCATCAGCAACCTGTGTTGCTGCTATTGGGATGGTAGCATATTTTTTGGATTCGTACGTTGCCATACTATTTCTCCATTATTTTCCAACCAAAGTCCGTGCCTGTAAAAATTAACGTAAAACCTGCGCCCTCTGTTGATACAGTTCCGTTAGCAGTTGCTCCAAAAACTTTACCACCATTTGGATTTATTGTTAGAGCATTTGTATCAAAATTATCTGCAATATCTAAAAATCCAATTTGATCACC
>MDTA01040935.1_pt1 | contig 11364 bp, 9 predicted proteins | sample 811151 | NCBI WGS metagenome assembly MDTA01 (sample SAMN05326648, study PRJNA326480) | marine metagenome | isolation source: seawater | place: Indian Ocean: South | collected 2010 | reverse complement strand
TCCCTATGACACATCCATCTAAAATATTTACGTTATCTTTAATTATCGTATTTCTAACGATTACATTAGAACCTAGAGAACAATTTGAACCAATAATTACATTTTTCTCAATAATTGTATTATGTCCAATCAAACAATTTTTTCCTATTTTAACATTTTTTCCTATTAACACATTTTTCCCAAATTTTACTTTTTTTTTAAAGGATGTTTTAGAAATATCTTTTGCCGATTCATCGAAATCATCAACGATTGATTTTGGATAAAATTCTTTTGTAATTTTCGAAATAGTTAATAAAACATTCTTAACAATTATTTTTTTACATGAGCTTGGTAAAAAATGAGACAGATTTTCTAAGGTAATACAGTAAGAAGCCTTTGTTTTTGATGCCAATTCAGAATATTTTTTTGAATGAAAAAAAGTTAAATCTTTATTAGTTGCAGTGATTAAATCAGAAACATTATAGATTTTATCTTTTTTAAAATTTTCTTTATTTTCAATATTGGTCTTTTTGAGTAATTTTTCAATATCAAAAGGACCAAAATTTTTAAAAAATGGATTTAACATAAAAAGATATTTATCAAAAGTTTTGATATTCTTTGTATCAACAATTATTACTGATTATTTTCTGTCTACTATAGTTGCAGACCACTGTGCATCAGCCATTTTCTTACCTTCCACGAAAGCTTCTCCTTTGTATTTCCATACTCTTCCATGTGATCTGATAGCCTCAATTTTTAACTCTAATTTACAATCTGGTATTACTGGATTTCTAAATCTAGCTTTTTCAACACTCATTAAAAAAACTAATTTATTTTCATATTCTTTTTTATCGATTCCTTGAGCAGTCAAAGCTGCAGCAGCTTGGCCAAAAGCTTCAACAATTAAAACACCTGGCATCACTGGTTGATCGGGAAAATGACCTTGAACATAAAAACCATCTTTTTTGACGTTCATTATAGCTGTAGCAGAATGAAGTTTTTTTATATTAATCAATTCATCAATTAACAACATAGGTGCTCTATGTGGAAGTAAATTTTCTATATCTTTTCTATTTAATTTAACTTCGCTCATTTTAATTTTTCAGTTTTATATTGTTAACTTTATTATTCAATAATTCTAAAATCTTTTCTGTAACATCAATATTTTTTTTGCCCAATATAATACTTTCTTTATTTAGAACTAATGCAATTTCATTTTTTGCAGAAAATTCAGCCAAAATTTTTGTCACTTGGCTCACAAGTTCATTTTTTGCTTTAACATTCTTATCTCTGATAATACTTACTTTTTTTTTTCTTTCATTTCTCAAATTAGCTATCTTATTCTTAAAATTTATTATTTCTTGATTATATTTTTCTGGATCCAATACATTTTTCTTTTTTAAAATATCATCTTCTTCTCTTAATAGTTTTTTTTCAATTTTTTCATATTCCTTATTATTATCATCAATTAATTTTTGCATTTGTTTATTAATTGATACCCCAGCTTTTGATGTATTGATAAGAATATTCATATCAACATAAACGATCTTTTCCTCAGAATAGGAATTAGTTAAAAAAAAAAATAAAAAGAATATTATCTTAAATTTAGAATATAAAATTTTCATTAAAATGATGTACCAATATTAAATCTAAAAGACTCCGTTTTGTCCGATGAAGCTTTAGTTATTGTTTCAGAGAATGAAAAATTTAATGGTCCAATTGGTGTTAATAAATCAATTGCAAGACCAGCTGAACTTCTTAGAGATGATTTATCATCTAAATCACTATCATAATCCACACCCCATACATTAGCCATATCTATAAAGAGAGAAAAATCAGTGTTTTGAAATGATGGCAAGATTTGAGGCACTGTTGTACTCATATTAAGTGTAGAAACATAGTTTCCTCCAATAAAAGATTCGTTGTCTTTTGGTCCCACTTTACCTTTCTGAAACCCTCTTAATTTTTTATATGGTACATATAGTCTTTTTGAAATTCTAACATCATCATCAGTTAAAGAATTTGCAGTTTGCGAATAGAAACTTATTTTCCCAACCATATCTGAAACTAATGTTTTGTATTTACTGATTTCAAAAGTATTGATTATTTCATTGTGTTCTGAAATTAAAGGTAATTGTTGACCAAAATAAGTTCTATATCCATCAGTAGTTTGATATCTTTGATTTCTTAAATCATAATCAAGGGCATAATTAAAATAAGTATCAAAGTAATCACCTTTTTGTTTTTTTAAATTATCAGTAGCAGCACTAGTAGTTTCTAAGCTCTCAAAAGATGTTAAAATAGATGGTCTTAAATATAAATTTTCATATTGCTCAAATGATGTACCAACAGAAAGACTGTTCTCATTAGTTTTATATCCATAGTCACTAATGTAGTCTGTCGATGTAGTTTTAAATGAAGTAAATAAAGTGTTATCTGAATAGTTAAAATTAGGTTTTGAATAAATAAATTGTCCAGAAACTCTATTTTCATCAATATTAATATTTGAATCCAATCTTATACCCTTTCCAAGAAAATTATTTTCTCTTATTCCACCTCCTATTGATCCTCCAGAGGTACCTACACCAGCACCTAGGGAAATTTCACCTGTTGGTTTTTCCTCTACTTTAAGATCTATATTTTTTAAGTTAGAAGAGGATCCTTCAGACATAGTATATTTTACAGATTTAAAAATACCTTTTGCTTTTAAATTATTAATTGATTTATTAAATAAGATTTCATTAAATGGATCACCTTCGTCTACAATAAGATTATTACGAATTACTTCTTCTAAGGTAATTGAATTGCCTAAAATATTTACTCTTTCAACATAAAACTTTTCTGACTCTGAAAAAGATATTGTAATATCTAAATTATTTTCATTAATAATAGTTTCATTGATTTCAGCATCAATAAATTCATAGCTTTTTGTAGTAGCCAAAGAGTCTATTTTATCTAAAATTTTTTCAAGTTTATTAAGAGAATAAAGTTTACCTTCTAATTTTGTTAAAAGTTTTTGAATTTTTTCAAAATCTTCTTCCTCAAAAGAATCTGGTATTTTTAAATTTAATTTATTAAAATTAAATTTATTTCCTGCTTCAATTTTATAAATAAGATCAAATTGACCCGAATTCTTAAATTCAACAAATGAGTCTTGAACATCAACATTATAATAACCTTTATTTTTGTAATAATTTGCTAATAATCTTTTATCAAGATTAATTCTTTGCTCGTCTAAATAGACTTTATTTGAGATAAATTTCCAAAATTTGGCTTGTTCTGAAACAATTACATTTTTCAATTTTCTATCTTTTATTTTTTTATCGCCTATAAATTGTATTGTCTTTATCTTTGCTTTTTGACCAAGTTCGATTGAAAAATTTAGATCTATTGAATTATTTTCATTATTTTTTTTTACTAAAGGTTGAGTTTTCGCAAAATAAAAACCATTTTGTTTTAGAATATTATTTAACAAATTAAGATCGTTTTGAAGTTTGTAGTCAGTGAATGAACTTCGATTTTTTAAAGAAATTGTCTCTAATAACTTATTTTTAAATTCTTCTTTTTTAATTCCTGTAATTATTACATTTTGAATAATAGGATTTTCTTTTACTTTTATAGAAAGAGTTTTGTCTTTAACTTCTATTTTTATATCTTCAAAAAAATCTGATGAATATAAATTTTTTAAAATTTGATTAATATTTTCACTTGTATATTCTTTATTGAATTCAATAGCTCCAAGAACTTGGATAGTTTCTTTTGAAATTCTCTGATTTCCAGAAACATTTAAACTATTTATTTCATTAGCTAATACAAAATTTATAGATATTACAAAATAAATTAAAATAACCTTTAAAAATTTATATATCATCAAGGCTTTATATACATTTTGAGTGAATTTTTAAACTCACATATTTAGATAATTTATATATTTCATCTACACTTTTGGGGGTAATTTTTTTATATTTTTGAAACTCTTTATTTTTTGAAAAATTAATTAAATTTTTACTTATGTCAATAAAGGATATTTTCTTTTCCAAAAAAAGTTTAACTAAAGCGTCATTAGCTGAAACAATGGCTGTATCAAATAAAGTATTTTTTTTAGGATATTCTTTAAGAATTTTTACTACTGGGAATTTTTGTAGCTCTATTTTTTTTAAGTTAAGATTATTCATATAATGTAAATTAATTTTTTTTCCATCATAATTTTTTTTACTATAATAATATAATGAATTAAAAATAGGTATTTTCATATCAGCTTCATGAGCTAAAAATTTTATTAAACCATTATTAAATTCAATAACGGCATGTAAATATGATTTTTCATGAATAAGAATGGATATATTTTTAATATCAACATTAAAAATCCTGTTGGTTTCTATAACTTCAAAAACTTTATTCATCATAGTTGAAGAATCTATTGTAATTTTTTTTCCCATCTTCCAATTCGGGTGTTTTAATGCATCACTAATTTTAATTTTTTTAAATTCATTTATTTTATATTTTAAAAAAGGTCCTCCAGATGCAGTGATGTGAATCTTTTTAATATTTGGCAATTTATAATTTTCTATCAACGACCAAATTGAGAAATGTTCAGAGTCTATAGGTATAAAATTAGTTTTAAATTTATCTAATTGTTTTTTAATCAAATCCCAAGCGCAGATTATTGATTCTTTATTTGCGATTCCAATTGTTTTAGAAAATTTTATAATTTCAATTGTTGGATAAAGCCCATCTAAACCAATTACAGCACTCATTGTATAATCAATTTTATTTTTGAAAATCTTATTAAGATTTTTAAAACTATTAAATATTTGAATTTTATTCTTTGTAAAAATTAACTTATTTTTGTCAAAAATTTTTGTATTAGTAAGAATTACATTTTTAACTTTAAATTTTTTTGCTTGATGTAATAAAAGTTTATAGTTTTTGTCAGCTGTCAAAAGAACAACATTGAAATTATTTTTATCCTTAGAAATGATATCTAATAATGATTTACCAATAGATCCTGTAGAACCAAGTATTGCAATTTTTTTTTTCATATAACATTAAATAAATATTTCCAAATTATTACACCTAAAGGAATTGCCAAAAGCATTCCATCAATTCGATCTAGTAAACCACCATGACCTGGCAAAATATCACTCGTATCTTTAACCTTTGCTTTTCTTTTTAAAAAAGAAATAGATAAATCACCTAACTGGCAAAAAAAAGATACTAAAATTGATAACAGAATCAAATCAAAGAAATTTGTAAATTTTGCATTAAATAAATAATAAAAAAAAGGAACTAAAGCTAATGATAATATAAATGATCCTATTGAACCTGAAATTGTTTTATTAGGACTTATTTTTGTTAATTTTTTTCCTTTAAAAATTTTTCCAAATATTAAACCACCTATATCGGATAAAATGCAGACAGAAAATAAATAAAACATATTCATTTTAAAATTTGGTTGCATTATTCCAGAAAATATTAGAGAGGAAAATATTATGAGATAGATCAAACTCAATAAATTAATCAATAATTTATAAAAATCTTTTTTTAAAATTTTATTAATTAGTGACTGAAATTCAATCCAAGATATGAACGAAATAATTATCAATGAAATGATTAAAATATAAGAATAATAAAATGAAAACCCTAGTAAAAAAATAAGAGGAATAGATGTAGCAATTCTTTTTGTCAAATTTTTTGAACTCATACATTTCCAAAATTTCTTTTAATATTCTTAAATTTTTTAATAATCTTATTATAGTCTTTTTCATTAAAATCTGGCCATAATTTTTTTTCAAAAAAAATTTCAGAATATGCTAATTGCCATAAAAGAAAGTTACTTAATCTTTTTGTATTTCCTGTTCTAATCAATAAATCAGGATCAGGCAAATTTTTTGTTTGTAAATATTTTGATAAATTTTTTTCTGTAATTTTATCATTATTTTTTTTTAAATTTTTAAATGCATTAATTAACTCAAATTTTGACCCATAATTTAATGCTAAATTAATTTGTAATTTTGAATTTTTTGAAGTTTTTTTCTCTGATTGTTTCAACAAATTATTCAATTTTTTTGAAAAATTTTTTACTCCAATAACTTTTAATTTAATTTTTTGCTTGTGTAATTCTTCAATTCTATTCGTTAAAAAAGTTTCTAACAAATTAAATAAATAGTTTATTTCTTTTTTTGGTCTTTTCCAATTTTCAGTAGAAAAAGCATATAATGTAAGAAATCTTATCTTATTTTTTATTGATGCTTTGATTATACTTTCAACTGTATTTAAACCTGCTTTATGACCAGCATTTCTAGAGTTTCGATTTTTAAGGCCCCATCTTCCATTGCCATCCATTATAATGGCCACATGATTAAGTGGGTTCATATTGTCATTATTTCTTTTTCTTTAGACGCTACTTTATCGTCAACAATTTTTATATGATTATCAGTAATTGTTTGTACATTTTTTTCAAAAGATTTTTCTTCATCCTCACCAATTTCTTTTGATTTAAAAAGTTTTTTAAGCTCCTCATTGGCATCTCTTCGAATATTTCTTATAGAAATTTTGCATTTTTCACCCATAGATTTAATCATTTTTTTTATTTCAATTCGTCTCTCCTCATTAAGTTCTGGAATAGGTAATCTGATTAGTTGACCGTCAATTTGCGGGTTTAATCCTAGCTCAGATTTTCTAATTGCTGCATCAACTAATGGTACATTATTCTGATCCCATATTTGAATATTTATCATTCTAGGTTCGGGAGTCGTTATACTTCCAATTTGATTAATTGGCATTTGTTGTCCATAAACATCCACTTTAACTAAATCTAGCATTGAAGCATTAGCTCTCCCAGTTCTTAAAGATGATAGTTCCTTTGTGAACACTTCAATGGCTTTGTCCATTTTAAGGCTATGTGATTTCTCATCAAACATTTATTCGCCTATTTTAATTCTACTAAATTCCTTTATCTTTAAATCATTAACAGCAAGTTCTTTCAATATATCTTTCACCTTTTTTTTAGGTTCCATCACCCAAGCTTGCGTTAAAAGAGCATTTTCCTCTTTAAATTTATTCATCTTGCCTAAACTAATCTTTTTAGCAATTTCTTCAGGTTTACCAGAATTTTTAAGTTCCTCTGTAACCAATTCTTGTTCTTTGTCTATTATAGCTTTATCAATTAAGCTAGATTCTAAAGCAAGGGGATTGGAGGCAGCTATGTGCATTGATAGTTGTTTACCAAAGTTTTTAACAGTATCTGAATTATCTTTAGTTTCTAATGATACAATTACAGCTAATTTAGCTAAATTATCTTTAACAACTGTATGTAAGTATTTATAATTTGTTGATGAAGAATTTGAAATTGTTTTAGTTTTACCTATAGTAATTTTTTCACCAATTTTTGCAATAAGCGCAACCAAATTATCATCAACAGAAGTTCCATTTTTCATTTTTGCTTTTTTCAAATTATCAATATTAGAGTCATGATTATTATTTAACTCACTTAATTCTTTAACAAAATTGATAAAATCATCATTTTTAGCAACAAAGTCTGTCTCACAATTAACCTCAATAATTGAAGTTTTCTTCTCGTCACCACTTATTGCAACTACACCTTCTTTGGCATCTCTCGACATTTTTTTGGATGCTTTCGAAATTCCTTTCACTCTTAAAATTTCAACAGCTTTGTCCAAGTCACCATTAGATTCTTTTATTGCTGAATTACAATCTTTAAAACCTGCACCAGTAGCTTCTCTTAGTTTTTTCACTTTTTCTATATCAGTCATCTTAATTTAATTTACCCTTTTTTTTTGAAAATTTTTTTTCAAGTTTGTCTCTATCAATTTCAGCAACTGTTTTTGTTTTTTTTTTATCCTCAGTTTTTTTTTCTAAAGATTTTTTAGGTTCAATTGATGGAGCAGCTTTTTTTGCAGAATTAATAGTTTCTTTGATTAAATTACAATAAAGATCTATAGATCTTCTAGCATCATCGTTCCCAGGTACAGGATAGTCAATACCGTCAGGATTAGAATTACTATCTAAAATTGCAATTATCGGTATACCTAATTTAATTGATTCTTGTATGGCTAATGACTCATAATTAGTATCAATTATAAAAACTAAATCTGGAATCTTTTTCATTTCCGCGATGCCCCCGAGTGATCTTTGAAGTTTATCTTTTTTAACACTCATTTTGAGAAGTTCTTTTTTTGTGAAACCTCTATTCTCTGCGACAAGATCCATCTCAAGTTTTTTCAGTTTTTTTATTGAATTAGATATAGTGCCCCAGTTAGTCAACATTCCCCCTAACCATCTGTAATTTACAAAATATTGATCTGTTTCTTTGGCAGTTTCTGCAATTGATTCTGAGGCTTGTTTTTTTGTTGATACAAAAAGTATTTTACCATTATTTGATATAACAGAATAAACTTTTTCTAAAGCGATTTTCATCAATTCAACTGTTTGAGTTAGATCAATAATATGAATTGCATCTTTTTTTCCAAAAAGAAATTTTTTCATTTTAGGATTCCATCTTAAAGTTTTGTGACCAAGATGTACTCCTGCTTCGAGTAATTGTTGTATTGTAACGTTAGGTATCTTCATTTTTTTTCCCGGTTAATCCACCACAGTAATTTCCAACTAAGGACCGGAGGTATAAAACCAAAAACTGTGTGAGTATTTGTTTATTTTGATGTCTATTTACAAATATTTTTTCAAAGAAACAAGCATATAATTTATCTAATTATAGCTGAAATTTCCTTATTTCTTAGATGATTTAAAGTTTTCCTATCTATATTTCTCTTGTTCTTTAATTGAAAATCTAAAATATTTTTATCATCACTTAATCTAATTTTGATAAACGTATTGCCATTTTTAGATAATAATTTTGATATTTCATCAAGTTCTTTAAGTGATTTAAGATTGAAAATTACCTCAGTTATGGGTTTGTTTATTAAATCATTTAAGGAAACTATTTTTTGTACATTTATCCTTTTAAACCTATTTTCATCATTAGTAAGTGATTTAACTAGTGTTAAAATTAATGAACTTCCTTCTTTCAAAATTTGACGATTTAATTCTAATATGTCTGAAAAAATAAATAGTTCAAATACACTATTAAGGTCAGTTAATTTTAATACTGCATAAGCATTTCCTTTAGCTGTTTTTCTTTCTTGAATTTTTAATAAGGTAGCTGCAATATTTGTATCTTTTAAATCATCGGTATTATTAAATTTTTGGTAGTCGATGATATTATAATCATTTAGAATATCTTTGTATTGGTTTAACGGATGATCAGAAATAAAAAAACCAACTGACTCAAATTCTTTAGAAAGTCTCTCTTCAAATTTCCAATCATCAATTTTTGAAATTATTTCATTTTCTTGATTTTCATTTTCTCCAAATAAATCGATTTGATTAGCTGATTTATTTTCAAAAATATTTTTTGATTTAGTTATAAAATTAGGAATTGAGATAAATAAAGATTTTCTATTAGCATTTAAACTATCAAACGCTCCAGCTTTTACTAAACCTTCAAGTTGTAATTTATTTATATCTTTTGGGTTTATACGATTTAAAAAATCTGTGATAGATGAAAATTTTCCATTTTTAGTTCTTTCTCGAACAATATTTGATATTGCCTCATAACCAACCGCTTTTATTCCGCCCAAAGCGTAATAAAATTTTTGATCATCTGTTTTAAAATCTTCAAAGCATTCGTTTATATCTGGTCTAACAACTTGAATATTTAGTCGTTTTAATTCTTCATAAAATTCACCTAATTTATTCTGATTAGAAATATCCATTGTCATAGATGCTGCAATAAATTCTTTAGGATAGTAAGTTTTTAAATACGCAGTTTGATAAGAAATTATTGCATATGCAGCTGCGTGGCTTTTATTAAAACCATATTCTGCAAAAGGTTCTATCTTTAAAAAAATTCCAGCAGCTACTTCTTTACTTATTCCGTTGCTCACTGCTCCAGTGATAAAATTTTGTTTTTGTTTTTCTAATTCTGCTCTTTTTTTCTTTCCCATTGCTCTTCTTAAAATATCAGCTTGGCCAGCTGTAAAACCAGATAGTTTTTGGGCTATTTGCATAACTTGTTCTTGGTAAATAATTACTCCATATGTAGGCTTTAGAATATCTTCTAATAAAGGATGCAAATAGTCTGGAGATTGTTTTCCATGTTTGCAGTCGTTATAAGTCGGAATATTACTCATAGGACCTGGTCGATATAAAGCAACCAAAGCTATAATATCTTCTATATGATTAGGTTTCATTTGAATTAAAGCTTCTCTCATACCAGTACTTTCAATTTGAAATAAACCCACAGTCTTACCAGATGATAATAAATCAAAAACTTTTTGATCCTCAAAATTTATGTTTTCAATATTAAAATCTTTTATTTTTTTTCTAATTAATTTTTGAGTATTATTAATTACAGTTAAAGTTTTTAATCCCAAAAAATCAAATTTAATTAACCCAGCATTTTCAGCAGAATACATATCAAATTGCGTTGAAGGTAATAATAAATTTGAAGTTGAGTCTTTGTATAATGGAACTGTTTCAGTTAATTTTTTATCTGCAATAACAACACCAGCTGCATGTGTTGCAAAATTTCGATTCAAACCCTCTAGTTTTAAAGAGAGCTCAGTGAGTTTTTTTACTCTAGGATCTTCATTAATTAATTTTTGAAGTCTTGGCTCTCCTGATATACATTCGGTTAAATTTTGTGGTCTTGATGGATCAAAAGGTATCATTTTAGAAATACTATCTACAAAACCATATGCCAAACCTAAAACTCTTCCAACATCTCTTATTACCATTCTTGCTTTCAGTTTCCCAAAAGTAATTATATGTGCAACACTTTCTTTGTATTTTTTTGTTAAATACTCAAAAACTAAATCTCTTTTTTCCTCGCAAAAATCAATATCAAAATCAGGCATCGATACACGATCAGGATTCAAAAATCTCTCAAATATTAAATTAAACTTAATTGGATCCACATTGGTAATTGACAAACACCAAGCTACTAAAGAACCAGCTCCAGATCCTCTTCCAGGTCCTACGGGTATATCATTTTCTTTGGCCCACTTAATATAATCAGAAACTATTAAAAAATAACTTGAATAATTCATTTTAATAATAATATCTAATTCATGATCTAATCGATCTTTATATCTCAAATAGTTTTCATCTGATGAGAGTTTTTGATTATTTATCTTGAAAACTTTTTTAAATTTATCTTTAAGACCTTCTAAAGAATCTTCTTTGAGTTTTTCATCTGCACTACCTTCCTTTTTTGAGCTTATATTTGGTAAAATTGGTTTTGAAAACGTCGGTCTAAAAGAACAGCGCAGTGGAAAATTATAATTATTTTCCAAAGCTTCAGGT
>MDTA01036909.1_pt1 | contig 11364 bp, 10 predicted proteins | sample 811151 | NCBI WGS metagenome assembly MDTA01 (sample SAMN05326648, study PRJNA326480) | marine metagenome | isolation source: seawater | place: Indian Ocean: South | collected 2010 | reverse complement strand
TTTTGCGTTTCCATTTTTTTCTAATGACACAATCTCAGAGTTTTGATTAGGTCCTGAAAACAAAGGTCCAGGTAATCCAACTGCTATATTATCATCACTTTCTCCAGCATATACAGGTAAGATTTCTCCAGTAACTGTTGTTTCACCTTCCGGTAGCCCTGCAGCAATTGGCTCAGAGCTTAAGGTAACACCAATAGCAATAGCTAGACCTATAACTAGAAGAACAGCTCCAGCGATTATAAAATTTTTATTCAATAGTTTGTCTCCTTGCATAGTCATAATACAAGATTGCTGCAAATATAGTAATAAATCCACTACCAGCCATTACTGGTATGCTTATAAATCCAAAGATATCTACATATTTAATATTGCAAGGTACATCTATTGCACATGATCCTCCAGCTCCGCCACCATTTTGTAGATAAATATGATAAATGCTTAATGAAAAACCTATAAAGCTTGCATAACCAAACTTATATAGACTTTTTTTAAATAAAGAACCAATTAATAATAATGCAATTGGATACATCAAATATCTTTGGTACCAGCAATACTTGCATGGAATAAAACCAACAACTTCTGAATAGATCAAACTGCCTATTGCGCAAAATGTAGCAACGCTAATTGCATAATTTAAAAATTGATCAGTAATTAACTTACTAAAAGTAGTTTTGGTGAAATAAAAATAAAGAATTATTAGTGTAATGACCCAAGACACTAAAGTTAAAAACCCAAATAAGGTATTAAAAAAAACTATTATATCCATTTATATGATTCTACCTCTTTTATCTGTAATTAATTTACTAGATTCCATGCAGAGAAAAGTTCTTTATAAACTGGGTTATTTTTGACAAGATTATCATGGCTATCAAACCCTACAAGGTTTCCTTCTTCCATAACCATTATTTTTTCAGCATTTAATATTGTTTCCAACCTATGAGCAATAACAATGGATGTTTGAAAAGAGAGTAGCTGATCTGTTGCTTCTAGAATTGATGATTCTGATTCAATATCTAAGTTTGCAGTAGCTTCATCAAAGACAATAATTTGTCTTTTTGCCAAAACAGCTCGTAGTAATGCAATAAATTGTCTTTCTCCAGCTGAGATATTTCCACCTCTTTCACCAACCTCTTGATCAAGGTTATTTTCGTACCTATCAAACCACGACAGAACCCCAATTGAGGCTAGCTCTTCTTCTAAATTGATATTCTCTGGGTCTGAGTAAATTAAGTTATCTCTTATTGTTCCTCTAAATAAAAAACTCTCTTGTGGTACATATGCAACATTATCTCTAACCCATTGTTGACTTACTTCATTTGCATCAGTTTGAAAAAATTTTACTTTGCCATCATTGGCTAGATAAAATCTTAAAATTAATTTTGCAATTGTACTCTTTCCAGCACCAGTTTCACCCACAATTGCTATTTTTTCACCTTTATTAATTTCGAAGTTTATATCTTTAAGAACAAGTTCTCTTCCATAAGAGAAGTCAACATTTTTAAATTCAATAACTTTTTCTTTATCCATATCAGGAAGAGAGTCTCCTTTTGTAGATAAGAAGGGGTTTTCATCCAAAATTGAAAATACTTTCTTCATTGATGAACCCGCAGATCTTAATAAATCATAATTAAAGGAAAGTTGAATTAATGGATCAAAGAAATAGTTAAGATAGAATAATAAAGCAACCAGCTCTCCAATTGTTAAGCTTCCTTCAAATATTCTTTGTGCTCCGAACCAAATAACAGTTGCAATAGAGGTAACTCTAGTAATTTCAATGAAAGGGAAATAAATTGCGATATTTTTTGCGGACTTTAAGTTTGCGTCTAAATGTGATTGATTTACATCTCTAAATCTTTCAATTTGTGTACCCTCGTCTCCATAAGCTTGAATAATTCTTACTCCAGATATTCCTTCTTGTAATGAAGATAGAACCTGTCCGATCCATTCTCTTACTGCCCAGTAGGCAGTATCTGCATGTTTTCTAAAGATTCTTGTTGCTACACCTAGAAGTGGCAAAATTATAAATGCGACAACAGATAATTGAAAATCTACAAAAAATACAGCTATTGTTGCTGCAAAAATTGTTAAAAGAGAGGTAAGGATACTTGATGCGCCTTCACGAGCAAATTCGTTCAAACTTTGCATATCAGAAGTTAATCGGGCTACTAAAACTCCAGTTTTATTTTTTTCAAAATAATTTATATCTAATGAAGTTAAATGTCTAAAAAGCTTTTCTCTAATTTGCCTTACATATGTTTCTCCGACTAGCCCAATAGCGAGTATTGCTCTATTAGTAACAAAATACAAAACCACTACTGTTAAAAAATAAAAAAATGAAATTCGAAGAACATAAGAATAATCTGATTTGACGACACCCTCATCTACACCTTTCGAGATAAGCCAAGGGCCAATCATTCTTATTCCAGTACCAAATAGAACAATGAGTGAGCTTTTTATAAGAGGGTTTCTTATTTCAGGAACTAATTTATACGATCTAATAAATATTTTTTCTTTCATTTTCTAGACCCTAATTTCTCTTCTTCAAGAAATAGATTCTTGTAAGACTCATTATTTTTAATAATTTCTTCATGTTTGCCTTGAGCTTTTACTTTCCCATTTTCAATAAATATAACTTCATCACAAAGTTCAATAGTTGGAAGCCTATTTGTAATTATTAAAGTAGTCAGATTCTTCATTGCTGCATTTAGTTCATTCCTAATTTCTTCCTCAGTAGAAGCATCAACAGCTGATAAGGCATCATCCAAAATTAATATTCTAGGATTTCTTAATATAGCTCGTGCTAAAGCAACCCTTTGTCTTTGACCTCCAGATAGCCCATAGCCTCTTTCCCCAACAGTAGTCTCATAAGCTTCAGGGAGTTCAGAGATAAACTCATGTGCTCTAGCAACATTTGCTGCATTTTCGATCTCTTCTTGAGTGGCATCTTTCAAACCGATTGCAATATTTTCTTTTGCAGAATTTGAGAATAAGAAACTTTCTTGAAAGGCTAAGCTTACACTTTTCCTTAGTTCAGATAAATTAAGATTACTAATATCAATCCCATCAATTTGAATTTCTCCTGACTCAATTTCATACAACCTTGGAATCAAATAACCTAGGGTAGATTTTCCAGAACCTGTAGATCCAACGATAGCTACTGTTTTCTTACCATCTATTGAGAAAGACAAATCATCAAAAATTTTCTCATTACCATATTTAAAGTTGACTTTATTGAAGGTTATCGATCCATTTCCTTCTTCTGGTAATCTTTCAGAATCTTTTTTATTTACAATTGATGGCTTTTCATTTAATAACTCTAAGATTCTATTTGCTGCTGAAATACTTGATGGTATTTCAGAAAGAAACCAAGCCGTTATTCTTAAAGGCCACATAAGCAAAAATACGTATTGGTTAAACGCTATGAAATCACCCAAAGAGATATAATCATTTACTGATAAAAATCCTCCAAGTATTAAAACAAACAAAGTAATTATCATAGGTATAAGTTCAAAAATTGGAATAAATCTAGTTCTAAGATATAGATAATCTAGTGACTTTTCATAGATGTTTTCGATAGCTTGTTCTACTTTGTTTGAAGCAATATTTTCATTACCGAAGGCTTTTACAACTCTAATCCCACCTAGTTGTTCTTCAACCTCTGTTGTCATAGTTGCTTCTGCTTCCTTGACCCTCAAAGATACTTCCATTGCTTTTTCTGAAAATTTAGCACCAACCCATAAAACTGCAGGAATAGAAAGAAGAACAACAGAGCCTAATGGGAGGCTTATGCTTAACAAGGTTAAGCTTAGAATCAATAAAAGGAAAAGGTTTGCTGAGGCTAAAGGAGCAATAGCATAAGCAAGTCGAACTTGAGAAGCATCACTTGATGCTCTTGCCATAAGTTCTCCAGTCGGGACTTTGTCATGGTATTTAAATGCAAGTTTTTGCATATGGGAAAATATGTTGTTTCTAATCCCAGCTTCTACATTATAAGATACTGACATTCCATAATATCTTCTAGTCCCAATAGATATTGCACGTGTATATCCAATAACAATTAATGAAGATAATAAAATTACAAGTATTCGAGTATTCCCCGTAACAATGCCATCATCAACAACTCTTTTGATAATGTAAGGATGCAAAACAACTAGAAAGCACCAAATGACAGCTGAGGACATAGAGATATAAAAGTGCTTTTTATTTCCTTTCATACCTTCTATATAAAAACTTAATGCTTTTTTAAATTCTGGTGTTTTGAAGACTTTAAACATACTTTTTAATGATAAATGACTAAAAAATAAAGAGTAAACACTTTGTGCATTATTTCACAAGCATATTACTCTTTATCCTATGACAAATCTTTTAGACGAAAAAATTCAAGATGTCTTAGATTCTTCTGACAGAATGTTTATTGCAACTAGTGTTGGTGGTAACTCTTCAGGTGCTTCAGTATTTTTTAATAGAGATGGTGACGATTTAATCTTCTTTACATTCAATCCAACAAGAAAAGCAGAACAAATAAGATTAAACCCAAGAGTTCATGTTGTTATCTGGCCAAAAGGCCAAGAAGGCATTAGAGGCCTACAAATAGATGGAGAAGCTTACAAAATAAAAGATGAAGATGAAAAAAAGAAAGCTTATGACTTGGTTCTTGAGACAACAGATGCATTTAAAGAGTTTATGGATGATGATTTTCTAATTAAAAATGATGTCGTAGGTTATTATAGGGTCAAACCAACAACAATTAAGTATGTTGATTTTTACGAGGAAGAAAAATTTGAATGGAAGACTTTTCCAGCAAATAAAACTTCAGCTTTAAAGTTTGCTTTCAGAATGGGATTAAAACGAGTTGGATTATGGTTAAGAACTATTAGAGCTCCTTTTTTAACAGCTACATTTGCGCCAGTATTTATAGGATCATCAGTCGCTTGGCATGATCTAAAAGTTAATAATTTATTAAATGAATGGTCTTGGAGTATGTTTTGGATAGTTCTTTTTGGCGCTTCTCTAGCTCAAATTGCTACTAATTCATCTAATGATTATTTTGATCACACTTCAAGTGCTGATGAAATAAACAAAGTTGCAAGCCCATTTAATGGGGGAAGTAGGGTTATACAGGTTGGCTTAATGACCCCAGGCCAAGTACTTCTTACAGCCTTAGTTAGTATTGCAGGCACTATTCTTATAGGGCTGTATATAAACCAACAAATAAGTGGTGAGTTTTTTGGCAATACTCCAATATTATGGGCTGGGATAATTGGAACTTTTCTTGCTCTTGGATACACTGGTGACCCAATAAGGCTTGGATATAAAGGTCTCGGTGAAATAGCAATTGCAATTGGCTTTGGTCCAGTCATGGTTATGGGTTCACATTATGCTCTAACTGTTTCATTACATAATAATGATTTATCATCTTGGAACTGGATAGAAGCTTTGATTGCTTCTGTCCCAATAGGAATATTGGTTATGTTAATTGTATGGATTAATCAGTTTCAGGACGCTCCTTCAGATGCCGCAGTAGGTAAAAATACATGGGTAGTCAAGACTGCTGTTAATGATGGTTGGATGAGACTTGAGAAGCCATTATCACTTTATAAACAGTTTATGGTTGAAGCTTTTATTTCAGTTGCAATAATTGGATCAATTAGCTTTTTCACTGACTATGGGACAGTTTATGCATTCATTGCTCTACTACCAGTTATTTTGGTTTGGAAAGCTTTTAAAATGGCTGATCAGTGGATGGTAAAATGGAACAATCCAGAAGCCGATCGGCAAAAAGTACCGTACGAGCTTTTACTTGTAAATGTTTCAACAATTGGAATTCATTTTTTAACTGGAATATTGCTTTCTGTAGCCTATATATTATCTAGCTAGTTTCCTCTTTAATTCTATTATTGGCTAAAGATACGTACTCTTCATTTATTTCATATCCTATATAGTTTCTATTTAAATTTAGCGCTCCTAATGCTGTTGTTCCGCTTCCTATAAATGGATCGAGTACAAGTTCTTTTTCATAGGTATATAATTTTATAAATCTTTCTACAAGTTCTGTTGGGTATGGTGCAGGGTGTCCAATTTTTTTTGCTCTTGCTGGTGGAATATTCCATATTGATAAAGTTGAATCCATAAATTCTTCTTTATCAATAGTTGAATCTCCTTTTGAAGCTTTAGTCATAGATTCTTTTGAAAAAACTAAACAATACTCATGGATATCTCTAATTACTGGATTTGATGCAGAGAGCCAGCTGCCCCAAGCAAAATTTGCATTTGCACCTTTTGATTTTTGCCAAATAATTTCCCCTCTCATCATGAATCCGATATTTATTAGGAGTTCAGTATATTTGTCAGAAAATGGAATATAGGGCTTTCTTCCAAGATTTGCAACATTAACAACAAGCCTACCTCCAGATTCTGTAACTCTGTAGACCTCTCTAAAGCAGTTCTCAATCATTTTCCAATATTCTTTATCACTCATTGTTACATCACTTAACTTTCCGATATTGTAAGGGGGAGAAGTGATTGTTAAGGCTACAGAATTATCAACAAGTTCTTCCATATTTTCTGAACTTTTATTGATTATTTTATTTTTTACTTTTGATGTTTTATTTTTTGAAGTATTTTTTGGTTTTATTTCATCTTGAAATTCTGATACAAAGCCCTTTCTTGACCCTGAGCCTTCTTTAAATACTGATTTTTTTGACATTTATGTACTTAAGTCTATCAAACCATATTCAACAGTTTCTTGACTTTCTAAATCTAAGATTTTTTCTTCTACACCTTTATATTCTTTATGCTTTAAATAAATAAGATTTTTAAGGTCAAGTATTGCATCATTTGTTTCATTTTCAGAAACCCAAATTACCCTTTTTAAACCACTTTCTTTTATTGCATTTATAAATATATCTTTTTCGTTATTTTCAAAAAACACACCGCAAAAGGCACCTCTACATGCAGTAGAAATGTGAGTATCATCAGAGATATCCCCAATAGCTTTTTTTCCTTGCAATTTCTTTACATAACTTTCATCAACTTTGTTTGATATAAAAAGTCTTAAATCTTGATTCTGCAAGCTAAGTTTTTTAATAATCTCAGCTTCATTTTCATTTATCGGGTTTATACAAATTACTGGCATATTTTATAGTTTAATTTGATAAAAAATCTACATAGATAGTACTTATTATTGAACGTAATCATAACTAAAATAAGAGTATGGCTGACGTTAATATCGATATTGGTAAATATTCTCTTGGGTGGTCAGACCCTGAAAAGAATGTCTTTAAACCAGAAAAAGGTTTGAATGAAGACATAATTAGGAGAATGTCCGAAATAAAAGAAGAGCCTAAATGGATGCTTGATTTTAGGCTCAAAGCCTATAAGAGATTCCTTGATAAACCAATGCCAGGATGGGTTGCTAAAGAAAAGTTAGACACTTTAGATTTTGATGATATTTATTACTACATTAAGCCAACTGAAAACCAAGCTAATTCATGGGATGAAGTTCCAGAAGAAATTAAACAGACTTATGAAAAGCTAGGAATACCAGAAGCTGAGAGAACCTATTTGGCTGGAGTTACTGCACAATATGAAAGTGAAGTTGTTTATCACAAGAACAGAGAAGACTTAGAAAAGCTAGGTGTTCTTTTTTGTGATATGGATACAGCAGTAAGAGAATATCCAGAGTTAGTAAAAGAATATTTTGGCACAGTTATTCCTCCAGGAGATAATAAGTTTGCCGCACTTAACTCTGCAGTATGGTCTGGTGGTTCATTTATCTATGTGCCAAAAGGAGTTCATGTTGAAGATCCTTTGCAAGCATATTTTAGAATTAATGCAGAGAATATGGGGCAGTTTGAAAGGACTTTAATTCTTGTAGACGAGGGAGCTTCTGTTCATTACATAGAAGGATGTTCTGCTCCTGTATATACAACGGATGCCCTACATTCTGCAGTAGTAGAAATCGTCGTTAAGCCTTCTGGAAAATGTAGGTACACAACAATACAAAATTGGTCAAATGATGTATTTAACTTAGTAACAAAACGAGCACAAGCTTATGGAAATGCAACAATGGAATGGATTGATGCTAACTTAGGTTCTTCTTTAACAGTTAAGTACCCTTCTGTCTATTTAATGGAACCAGGAGCTCATGGAGAAGTTTTATCAGTAGCTTTTGCAAATAGTGGTCAACATCAAGACACTGGGGCAAAAATGGTTCATCTTGCACCAGATACAACATCGTTAATTACTTCCAAATCAATTTCAAAAGGTGGAGGCAGGGGTGCTTATAGAGGTTTAGTAAGAGTAGAAGATGGTTCGGAAACAGCAAAGAGTTTTGTAAGATGTGATGCATTAATTCTGGATGATGAATCACGCTCTGATACATATCCATATATGGAGATAGAAGAGTCTACTGCAGAAATTGGTCATGAAGCTACTGTCTCAAAAGTAGGTGAAGATCAGTTATTTTACCTAATGAGTAGAGGATTAAGTGAAGAAGAAGCAACGTCAATGATTGTTGCAGGATTTGTTGAAGAATTTACTAAAACTTTACCGATGGAATATGCGATGGAGTTTAACCAATTAATAGAACTTAATATGATTGAAGCTGGAGCTGTAGGCTAATTATTTAGGGTTATATTGAATAAAAAAATAATTGAAAAAAACATACAAAACAAAGCCTCAAAAGATTTCGAGGATATATCTGTTAAAAACGAAGATTGGAAATATGTTGGAAAAAATGTTTTCAATATAAACAACTTTGAAATAGGAAAAGAGTCAAAGTTAAGTTCCAATGAAGAATTCAATCTAGATAGTAATTGTTACAATCACTCAGTTAATGATGATATAGAAGGTGTTTCTGTAACTAATTTAATTGATATTACTTCTCCTATCGTTGATGAATCTATCAAACGCCCTTTAGATAAGTTTGTACTTGAACAATTTGAGAAAGTTACAGGAGGATTTCGCTTAGATCTAGATAAAGATTTTTCTGAATATTATTCAATTAATTATCAGTCTGATGATACTGCAGTTCCTTATCTTGGAATTAATGTAAATACCAATACATCTGGAAAAGTGTTTTTGAATTTTGCTGAATTAGTGAAAGGTAATACGTATCCTTTAATTGAATTATTTCTAGATAAAAATGCAAGTTTAGAATTAATTATTAGTGCCACATCAGATAGTGATATTCAATTAATAAATACGTTGTACGGCAAGCTTTTAAACGATGCAAGTCTCTCAATTCATCTAGTTAGTACAGGGGCTTCATTTTCAAGATCAAGAATGGATATTGATTTAGTTGGCAATGGCTCTCGATTTAATATCGACGGTGTATATTTTGGCGAAGAAAATCAAGTTCATGATAATAGAGTATTTGTTAACCACCTTGGCAAGAACACATCTTCAAATATGATAACGAAAGGTGTTTTGGGCGATGAAAGCAGTTCAATTTTCACAGGAACTATACATATTGGAGAGGGAGCTGAAAAAACAGATTCTCATCAACAAAATAGAAATATTCTTCTCAGTGAAAAAGCAACTGCACAGTCTGTACCAAATTTAGAGATACTATGTGACGATGTAATTTGTAGTCATGGGTCATCAGTAGGACCTATTGATGAAAAGCTATATCATTATGTAATGTCTCGAGGAATTGATAAAGAATCAGCCGAAAAATTATTAATAAAGGGTTTCTTTAATGAAGTTATCAATGATGAAAGTTGGGAAATTATTCACGATCAGGTTTCAAATATTTTAGAAAAAAAATATGAAAATGTTTTAGAAAGAGCAAATAATGGAAAAAGTTAAGGTTTTAAAACTTTCAGAAATTGTTGAAAATACCTCAAAACTAGTAGAGGTTGGTGATAAAAAAATTGCAGTATTTAATGTAGGTGGAAAAATTTATGCAATTGATGATACATGTTCACATGCAGAGGCTTCTCTTTCTGAAGGTGAAGTATTTGATTGTATTGTTGAGTGCCCACTTCATGGTGCAGAGTTTGACTTAAAAACAGGAGAAGCAACAACTTTACCAGCTACAAAACCTGTAATTACTTATAAAACAGATGTAGATGATGAATATTTATACCTAGAAGTAGGTGAAGATGCTTAAAGTTGAGAATTTAACTGCCTCAATAGGGGATGTCAATATTTTGAATGGGATTGATTTAGAAGTAGCTCCTGGAGAGTTGCATGCAATTATGGGCCCAAATGGTTCAGGTAAATCAACCTTATGTCATGTAGTTATGGGGAATAAAGAATATTCACAAAGTGGGTCAATTTCAGTTGATAATGAAGATATTTCTTCATTATCACAAAATGAGAGATCAGATTCAGGAGTATTTCAATCTTTCCAGTATCCAGTAGGTCTTAACGGAGTTACGCTTATGGAATTTTCAAGAAATATAAATAGTGATTTATCAGATAAAGAAATAATTGAATTAGCGAAAAAATTTAATATGGAAGATTTTTTAGATAGAGAAGTTAATGTAGATTTTTCAGGAGGAGAAAAGAAAAGGTCTGAACTTTTCCAACTTTCTTTAAAAAATCCTAAAGTAGCATTATTAGATGAAATTGATTCAGGATTAGATATTGATGCAATTAAATCAGTTGCTAACTTAATTAATGAAAATAGAGAAAGTTCAACATCCTACATATTAGTTACTCATTATTCTCGAATCCTTAAATATTTAGATGTTGATAAAGTACACGTAATTGTTGGTGGTAAGGTAGTTAAATCAGGTGGAAATGAATTGATTGAAGAAGTTGATTCTGCTGGATACACTCAATACAGGGAAGAAAATTGAATAAAAAGAACACGAGAATAGAAAAGGACTCCATGGGAGAGTTCGAAGTCCCTGCATCAGCATTATATGGAGCATCTACTGCAAGAGCAGTAGAAAACTTTCCAATTTCAGACTTAAGATTTTCTAGAACTTTTATAAGAGCTTTAGCTGAGATTAAAAAAGCTTGTGCAATAGTGAATGAAAAAAACAAACTACTTGAAAAAGATATGGCAAAAGCAATAGTTGAAAGCGCACAGCAAGTTATTGATGGTAAGCATGACCAAGATTTTGTATTAGATATTTTTCAAACTGGATCAGGGACCTCAACAAATATGAATGCGAATGAAGTAATTTCACGTTTGGCATCAGATAAAAGTGGAAATGAAATACATCCAAACGACCATGTAAATATGAGTCAATCTTCAAACGATGTTATCCCAACAGCTACAAATATTGCTGCTGTTTTAGATGTAACAGAGGGTTTACTACCTGAACTCAAAGGTTTAATCACATTACTTGATGAGAAAGGAAAGGCCTGGGCAAAGGTTTACAAGAATGGAAGAACTCACTTAATGGA
>MDTA01045738.1_pt1 | contig 11366 bp, 13 predicted proteins | sample 811151 | NCBI WGS metagenome assembly MDTA01 (sample SAMN05326648, study PRJNA326480) | marine metagenome | isolation source: seawater | place: Indian Ocean: South | collected 2010 | reverse complement strand
GTCTCCATATCTGATCTTAAAAAACTTACCAAAATATATAAAAATATTTTATTAGAATATTTTAAGTGAAATTATATAAAATAAAAAAATCTAGTATTGATAAGAGAGGCTTATACGCTGCTAAAGATATTAAAGATCGCACGAAAATAATTGAATATAAAGGTAAAATTTTAACTAAAAAGCAAGTTGAGGAAAATCCAAAATTTGACAATGAAAGAGCAATCTATCTGTTCAATATAAATAAAAAATATGATCTTGATGGAGATTTTAAATATAATACTGCTAGATTAATTAATCATTCTTGCGATCCTAATTGTGAAGTATATGGCACCGGACTTAAAGTTTGGGTTTATGCAATTAGAGATATAAAAAAAGGTGAAGAACTTTCTTATGATTATGGCTTTGGATACGATAGAGATTATAAAGACTTCCCTTGTAAATGTAGATCAAAAAATTGTGTTGGATATATTGTGCGAGAAGAGTCAAGATGGCGAATTAAAAGAAAAAAAATTTAAATTTTGCTTACAATAAAGGCTTTGCTGCCATAACCATATTCGAAAGCTTCCCTAAATTTAATTTGCGGATTATTTGACTTAAATTCTTCGAAGGCTGCATACTCTCCCTTTTGTTCATCTCCTTTATAGAATATATAGTCATCAAATAAAATAATTGTTCCTACTTGCAAAACACTTTTAACAAATTCTAAAGCTAATTTTGTCGATTCTTTTAAATCACAATCAATGAGGACTACTCTTGCTTTCTTAATTTTATAATCTTTTGGTAAATTATTTTTTATAGTTTTATCATAAAAACCTTTGATAATTTGATAATCCTGCCCTTTAGAACACTTCTTTATATTAGATAAAACTTTTTTTTCATCTACGGAAAAAGTATCATCTTTAAACATTGGGTGTTTATCTTCCTCCTTAATTGCACCAAAACCTTCAAAAGAGTCAAATCCTACAAAATTACAATCGCTATTTCCCAACAAACTATCTAAGTTTTTATTGATCTTCATTGCAAAATTAAAAGAGCTTCCGGTGAATACCCCAAATTCTACGTAACTACCTTTAGTCTTGTCATGTGCGGTAATATACATCGCCTTTTTTATTGCCGTATATTTCCCAATACTAAATTCAAGATAAGGGGGTATCTTTGAAACAATTGTAGCAAAAAAATTTTGTATAAAGAGATTCTTTTTTATAAGATTTAATAAGCTCATTTATTTAATTTCATATAAACTTTATCTTGTTATAACCTGATTTTTATATCAAATAAATGGTTTTACATATAAGGAATTTTTAAATAAGAAAGTATGCGTAATAATATTTAAATGAATTTAAGCCTAAATCATAAATTATTTTCTATCATACTAATAATTTTATCAATAATTTCTTTTTTTCTTGGGTTTTATTTTGATGAAGTTTCTATGGGTGCTGGAGGCTATAACGGTGATTTTAAATTTGTACAAAAAAGTATAGACCTTTTCCATAATAACTCTATAAAAGATTCGATCTTGTTATTTACTGAGTCAAGTAATAGGCCACCACTTATTTATATATTACATAAACTTTTTAATCCTTTTTTTAATGATTTAAACAGTTTTAGATTGATAGTTTTTTTGGTTTCTCTATTAGTTCCAATATTATTATTTTTTTGTTTTAAAGAAAAGTTTAAGAAAATTGATAATATAATATTATTACTATTTACCTCAATAATATTTTTTAATCCTTTTTTTAGAACAAGTTCTTTCTGGGGTCTTGAAGAAAATTACTCATATATAACTTTATTACTAAGCCTGTTGTATCTTCTGAAACTGAAAAATGGAGAAAAAAAAGAAAAGAAAACAATTTATTTTGAGTTAACTATGTTAACATTTTTTAGCTCATTATGTTTATATTTCGATCAGAAATTTTTAATAATACCTCTTATAAGTTTTATAAAAATAATTACATCAAATTTACATATAAATTTTAAATTATATTCAACTTTTTTATATTTTATTTTTGCTATTCCATTTATTTATCTCATTTCTATTTGGGGAGGAATTTTTCCATCAGACATTTACTATGTTGGACAGCAGTTCTATATTCATCATATAGGTTTTGTTTTTACCATGATTGCATTTATAATCTTTCCTTTTTTTATTCTTGCTTCAAAACTTTTAAAAAAAAAATATATTGAATCATTTTTAAAGGATAAAATAAATTATATTTCTCTGCTTCTGCTTATATTTTATATAATCTTACTAATTTTTTTTTATGACAACTCTTTTATGCAAAATAGAATGGATGGGGGTGGTGTAATTAAAAAGATTTCTTTCTTGCTTTTTGAAGATATTTTATTGAGAAAAACTTTTATTTATATTTCATTTTTAATTTCTGGTTTTGTTATAATTTTATTTTTAAATAAAAATCTAACCGAAATTGGAGTTATTACATACTTTATTCTTATCGCTTTGATTACATCTCCGTTTTACCAAGAGTATATTGATCCATTTTTATTTTTTATAATCTTTTTTTTATTTGATAAGCCTTTTGAATTGAAGTTTAAGAATGGATTGATATTATATGTTTATTTCCTAATTTTTCTTACTGGATCTATAAATTATTACAACTTTATTCTTAATACTTAAGTCTTAAATTTAATAAGCTTAATAAAACTTTGATAGGATCAGTAAAAACGTTTACTTTACTATCTGCTATGTGTTCCCATTTTACAGGAAGCTCTATGATTCGTAAATTCTCTTTTTTAATGAGTAATATAATTTCAATATCATGTTCATATCCTTTCGAAATCATTGAAGAAAAAATTTTTTTTGCTATTTGATTCTTGTATAATTTATAACCACATTGTGTATCTTTAATTTTAATTTGAAGAAAAAATGAAATCAAAATTCTTAGAAAATTTCCAATTATTTTTCTATACAATTTAGATTTAACACTGGACTCTTTGTGTGCTCTAGAACCAAAATATACTTCTCCAGTATCTTTTATATAGTTTTTATTTTGCCATTTGAATATTTCAAATAAAGAGACGGAAAAATCTATGTCAGAAGTTAAAATCCATTCACCTGTAGCAGTAGAGACACCTTTTTTTAACGCGGCTCCTTTACCTAAGTTATACTTATATTTTACAAGTTTTAATTTTAAAAATTTACTTTTTTTAAATCTTTTAATAAATTCTAAAATAATTTTTGAGGAATTATCTTCGCTACCATCGTCAACAAAAATGATTTCTTTATATCGAATTTTTTTAGATTTCAAAAAAATTCCTAATTTTTTTAAACTTTTTTTTAATCTTTTTTCTTCATTATAAAGAGGTAAAACAATTGATAACGATTTAATCATTCTATTTAGTAAAATATATTTTAATTTAATTATTTTAGTATATATTTCAAATTAAGCTATATTTATGATTAACTTAATACTTCAATATCCTTTATTTTACAGAACGTATCAAAAATTGGTTCGAAAAAAAAATCACGAATATGATTTTTTTAAATTTATTTTTTCAGAAATCCATAAAAATCATAAAATTAAAATGCTTGATTTATGTAGTGGAGATAGCTTTGTGTTGAATTATGTTAGCGAGTACCTTGATGATTATATTGGAATAGATAATAACGAAAAATATCTTAAAAAGTTAAAAAACAAATGGCCTAATTTTAGTTTTTTTAATATGGATATTACAAAATTAAATGACCTAGATATTTTAAAAGAATATAAGCCAAATTTTATTTTTATGAATGGGGCAATTCACCATTTAGATAACTCAATCATGAACTCAATAAATATGTTTATTGCAAACCATAAAAAAAGTATTTTCTTATCTGTTGATCCTGTTAAACATGAAAATAAGACACTTAATAAAGCAATGATATTATTTGATAGAGGAAAATTTATTAGAAATAAAGATAACTATAAAAGTTTAATGCAAAATTATGAAAGCCATATCATAGATGATTTTTATAAAATGAGTTTTCAACAAATTTTTCACTTCAAAAATTTTGATCTTTTAAGTTTATATAGAAATTGGCAAGATCAAATTAAAAGCGCTTAGGACTCTAAATGAAAAAAAATCCAAAGATTTCTATAGTTCTACCAAATTATAATAGCTTCCCATTTATAAATGAAACTATCTCTTCAGTTTTAAATCAAAGTTATAAAAATTGGGAGTTAATCATTGTAGATGATAATTCTGATACTAAAACTAAAGAATTTTTACGTAAAATTAAAAAAAATAAAAAAATTAAAATTTTTTTTTTAAAGATAAATAAAGGTGCTGGATATTGTCGAAATCTAGCATTAAATAAATCAAATTCAAAATATGTAGCTTTTCTTGATTCTGACGATATATGGGAAAAAAATAAATTAAGATTACAAATCAATTTAATGGAAAAGTACGACTATGATTTTACGTACACTTTTTATTCTACTTTTAAAAGAAATCAAAATAAATTAGTTAATAAAATTTCTACAAATCTTAAATTTGACTACTCAAATTTTATAAAAAATACATCTATAGCCACGAGCACAATTATAATTAAAAAAGAACTATCAAAAAATATCAAATTTACCAGTACACCAATATTGGAAGATTATTTTTTTAAATGTCAGTTACTTAAAAAAATAAAATATGCTTATTGTCTTAACAAATTTTTAACTAAGTATCGAATTAGAAACAATTCTCTTCAGAGTAATAAATTAAGAAATTTTTATTGGTTATGGCTAATAAATAGCAAATACAATAAATTAAATTTTTTTGACAATTTATTATCAGTTTTATCAGTATCTGTTAATTCAATAAAAAAATATGGTTTTAAATAATTTTAAATTAGTACTTGATTTTAATTAAATACAATCCACAAGCAGGCGCTGGTGGTGCACAATTATACCTTTTTTTTGATTTAAAATTTTTTTTAAATTGTTTTATATCCCAAGTTTTACATGATAAATATTTTAAACAACCAACCATTGATCTTACTTGGTTTTGTAAGAATGATTTTGATACAAATTTTATACTAATCTCATCTCCTTTTTTATTTACCTTTACTGAATTCATGGTCCTAATAGGTGATTTAGCTGTGCAAGAGGATGCTCTAAAAGTTGAAAAATCATGTTTTCCCTCTAAAATTTTTGCTCCTTTTTTTAATAAGTCAAAATTAATTTTTTCTTTAACTAACCATGCTTTATTTTTATTTAAAGTTAATATGCTTTCTCTATTAATAATTTTATATTCATAAATTCTCTCTTTAGCATCGTACCTGCTACTAAAAGAAAGTCTTTTTTTCTTCAAGCTTAATATTGAGATTGCATGATTTCGTAAGAAAAAATTTGCAGAATTCAAAAATAATTTTTTATTTTCAATTTTTTTTTTCAACAAAAAATTAGCACTTTGCCCTAATGCATGAACACCTTTATCAGTTCTTCCGGCACCGATAATTCTAATTTTTTTTTTTAATATTTTTTTTAAACTTTTTTCTATTTCTCCTTGAATAGAAGTTCCATTATTTTGATATTGCCAGCCTACAAAGTTTGTTCCATCATATTCTACTATTATTTGGTAATTATGTGCCACTTACGTTAAGTCCTACTTTAATTCTATTTCCTTTGAGAAATTCTGTCACTGACATCTCTTTTTTTCCCTCTTTTTTAAGTGTCAATATTTGGATAGAATTTTCCAAACATCCTATTATAAGATTTTCGCTTATAATTTCTCCTGGAGCTCCTTTAATAATTGCTTCTCTGGCTTTAATAACCTTGATTCTTCTCCCGTTTAATTCAAACCAAGAACCAGGGTTAGGATAAAGCGCATTAATTTTTGCTATGATATTTTTCGCTTTGTCATTCCAATTGATTTTTGACTCGGACTTTTTAATTTTTTTTGCATAAGTTGCTTTTGTACTATCTTGTGGAACAAATTTTTCTTTTTTACTTTCTAAAATTTTTAATGACTCAATAATAGTAGATGCTGCTAGACTTGAAATCTTTTCATTTATCTCTTGAAAATTAGAATCTTCTTTTATTTTAATTTTTGCTACTTTCATTACTGGACCTGCATCTAATTCAGAAACAACCTTCATAATTGAAATTCCTGTTTCGTTATCCATGTTCATAATAGCTCTTTGTATAGGCGCTGCTCCTCTCCACCTTGGCAAAATTGATGCATGTGCATTAATAAAATCTATTTTAAGAAGATTTAAGAATTTTGAGGGAATTATTTTGCCGTACGCTACAACTATTACAATATCAGGATTAAGACTTTTAATGAAATCAAACTCTTGATCGTCAAGACTGTTTGGAAATCTGACTGGTATATTTAATCTTTCAGCTAATTGATGAATGGGAGATGGTAAAAGTTTTTTTCCTCTAAATTTTTTTTTTGGGGGTTGAGTGTATACAGTAACCAATTTATGTTCAGACTCATGAATAGCTTCTAAAACTGGAATAGAAAATTTAGGCGTACCCATAAAAATTACTCTAAATGACATTTGAAGCTATACTACTACTCTCTTAATTTCTTTTTTTCGCTTAATCAATTTTTTAATAATCATATCTTTTTTTAATTTTGACAAATAGTCTATGAACAGCACGCCATTTAAGTGATCGACTTCATGTTGTATACAAGTTGAGAGAAGACCTTGAGCTTTTAACTCTTTTTTTTTTCCATTTAAATCGATATATTTTAAATGACATTCAGCTGGTCTCTCAATTTCCGCAAATTGCCCTGGCAGAGATAAGCACCCCTCTTCATAAACAGAAGTTTCTTTTGAACGTTGTAAAATTTCTGGATTTATAAGAAATAAAGGATCTCTTTTTTGTTCATCTTTCGAAATATCTATAACTACGGCCCTTTTTAGTATTCCTACTTGAATAGCTGCAAGACCAATTCCTGGGGCTTGATACATAGTTTCAAGCATTTCATTCATTAATTTTTTTAATTCTTCATCAACTTTCTCAATTGGCTCACATTTCTTTCTTAAAATTGGATCGGGCTCAATAAGGATCTTTCTTCTCATCATTTTAATGTATAGTAATTAACTTCTTTGTGGTAGTGCTGAAGTTAAAATTTCATTCCTTAACTTTTTCAAGTTAGTCTGATTTAATAGATGGGTAATAAAATATATTGTCTCGGGATCTAAATCAGAGGCTTCATCTTCTCCTATAATTTCAACTATTTTCAAAGATAGAAAAGCTGGTTCATCGTTTTCGGCAAGTTTTAATAAATTTGTTGGAACGGTATATTTTTTAGATATTTCTTTTATATCTAGGCCTTTCGGTATATTAAATCCATCCTTGGTCAATGACTCTACTAGAGCAAGATCTTTTGCTGAAAAAAAATATTTTCTATTTTTACTTATTTTTTTGAAGATTTTATTAAAGTCTTTCTGAGCCTTTTTTTGATCAGACTCTCCTAAAAAATACTTTATAATTTTTGACTCGTGTAGTACTTTATCGCTATATTTTATTTTTCCTAAGTTATATTCTTTTTTTGTTGTCATCTTGTCTTCAACAATTTTTTTATAAGATTCTGATAACTTGTTTCCATCTATTTCCTTAAGTCTATCGACCATAAATTTTGAATAAACATTAACTAATTCGTCTTTTTTGAATAAATCTTCTAAGAGAAATAATAGTTTTACTTTATTCTCGTCATTATCTGAAAGTAAAAATTTCTGATAAATTAAAGCTCGTGCATCGCTTGTATTTAAAGTTGGATAAACATTGTCAGCATTAATCAAAGTGCTTAAGGGAAAAGGTATCCGTTTATAAATATCAAAAATTTTGGTCTTTTCAAGCTGATCAATATTTGCAGCTATTTCTAAATTTTTTAATTTCTCTTTATCTTCCAAATCCTCTAATTCAATTAAATTTGCTGCGTTTAAATACTCCCAAATTATTTTTTTTGTCTTTTTATCTGGTTCGTATTTAAACTTTTCTATTGTTATACTTGAAAGATAAAAATTTAATAGGTTATCATCTCTAATTTTCTTACTTGAGGTATTTGTTATTCCAATAAGAAACTGAATTTTATCGTCAAAAAATTTATCGGATTTTTTTTGTTCCCTTAAAATATCATACAAAAGCATCGCTTCATTTTTTTTATTATTAAAAACTAAACAATAAATCTTAAATTTTTCTAAGTAAGAATCTTTAATATTTTTATCTAAAAAATTTATTTTTTCACAACTTTCTTTAATATTTGCTTTAGCAATGTTTTGATCAACAAGATATTGAATGACTTTTTTTTTATTATGGAAAGAATTATTTCGATTTAAAAATTGTTCAACTAAATTTGATTGTTTATTTTTAACCATCCAATTAATTTTTAAATTTATAAATTCCTTGTCATCCATACCTTGAGGTGGATAAGCAAAAGAAAATAGGGTTTTCGTAAAAATCTCTTTTGATAAATTCGATAATTTGATTTTATTTATTCTTTTCATGCTAGATCTTACATCTTCTGCGCTAGTTTTAGACCACATATTTAAATTAAAATCATTTTCTGCAGGATCGTAAATTCCAAATATATTTGCATCTTGAGAACTTTCTAAAATTTCATTTTCAATTTTCACATTGTTATTTTTTTTTGATGTTTCAAATATATTTGACTTAACTGATGAATCAGTGTTTGTGTTTTGTTGATTTTCCTGAGAACTTTCTTTTTTTTCTTTACTCCAAATATCAATTTGTTTTTCTTCTTCTCCAAATAGTGGGGAGAAACAAAATGAAATTAATAATAAGCTTATGTATCTATTTAAGCCTTTTAATTTCATCAGTAATATCAATTTTGAAGTTATTGTTTGGTTTTGGAAAATTTTTCTTTTCAATTATAAAAAGCGCTACAAATAACACAATTAAAATTAGCAAAAATTTCAAAAATAATTTAAACAATGAGTTGCCAATACTTTGCTGTCGATTGTATTTAAGTTGCATAGTTAAAAAATATATTTAAACTCGGAAAATAAGACATATTTGTGATAAATCAAATTTAAAATTGGTAAGATAATTGAAAAAAAACCTTATATTAACTGGAATGATGGGTGTGGGTAAATCAACCATAGGAAAAAATGTTGCAAAAAAGCTTAAACTCAAATTTATTGATATGGATCGAATAATTGAAAAACGAGAAAAGAAAAAAATTAAGGAAATATTTAGTGATAAAGGAGAAGTTTATTTTAGAAAAATTGAAAAAAAATTAACTTTAATACAAATTGAAAAAAAAAACTTAGTTATAGCTCTTGGAGGAGGAGCTTTTATGAATGCTGCAGTTAGAAATAGAATAAAAAAAACTTGTTTAAGTATTTGGCTTGATTTGAGTTTAATGTCTCTCTTACCGAGGTTAAAAAAATCAGTTAAGCGTCCCTTGCTTGATCAAGAAGATTTAGAACAATCTATTAATAAAATTTACTCAGACAGAAAGAGATTCTATAATCAGTCAAATTTTAAAATTAGTTGTGATAACTTGAATATTAAAGAGATTGTTGGCAAGATTACAAAAATATATGAAAACTCAAGAAATTAAAGTTAAAAATTATAACAATAGCTACTCCATATTTATTGGAAATAATATTTTGAATATTTTACCAGTTAAAATAAAGTCTCTATTTCCTAATACAAAAAAGGTTGCTTTAGTTTTTGATAATAAAATTCCAAAAAAATATAAAGACAGTTTATTAAAAAGTTTAAAAAAATACAAAATTATAAAGTTTAATTTTGAACCTAATGAAAAATCTAAATCTATAAATTCTGTAAACTTTTTTTTAAATAATTTGTTTTTGAAAAACTTTAATAGATCAGACGTGATTATCGCTGTTGGCGGGGGAATTACTGGGGACTTGGTTGGTTTTGTTGCAAGTATTTTCAAGAGAGGGATTAACTTTATAAATATACCGACCACACTTCTATCTCAAGTTGACTCCTCTATTGGAGGAAAAACTGGCATAAATTCTAAGTATGGAAAAAATTTAATTGGGGCTTTTTCTCAACCAAAGTTAGTAATAAGTGATATTTCATTTTTAAAAAGTTTAAAAAAAAAAGAGATGATCTGTGGGTATGCTGAAATATTAAAACATGCGATAATAAAAGATAAAAAATTTTTTAAATGGCTAAAACAAAATACAAGAAATCTTTTTTTAAAAGATTCTGCAAAATTAATTCATGCCATAAAAAAGAGTTGCCAAATTAAACTTTCTTTTGTCAACAGAGATGTAAATGAAAAAAATTTAAGAATGATTTTAAATTTTGGACATACATTTGCACATGCTATTGAAGTTAAAAACAATTATTCAAAAAATATCACACATGGTGAGGCAGTTTTATCAGGAATGATATTAGCTACGAAACTTTCTATTGTAAAAAAAGTGTGTAATACAAAAACTTTAAATGATTTAGTAGAAATTTATACCGAAAATAAACTCAATTATACATTGGATAAATTTAAAACTTATAAAGAAATTAATAGGTTAATACCTTATTTAAAAAATGATAAAAAAAATAACGATGAAAAGATAAATTTTATATTACTTAATAAAATAGGAAAAACTACAAAACCGAATAGATATAAATTATCTATTTCTGAACTAAAAAAAAATATTAAAAATTTTATTCAATACTGATTTCTAAAGCATGAATTTTATTTTTTAAATCTTCTTTTAATATTTTCATTATAATTTTCTGTGCATTTAATCTTGTCATTGACTTTAAGTATTTTGATTGTATTTTCAAACTTACATGAAATTTTTCCTTAGAAAAAAATTTATGTCCTTTATGTTTGTAAGAATTATCGAAAATTTCTAATTTTTCTAAACTGATATTATCTTTTATTTTTTTCTCAATTTGTTCAAAATATTCTTTCATTTAAAAAAAATTATTATATAAAATTAACTTCATTATGAAAGTAATATGTGATTGGGAGAATTGTAAAGAAATAGGTGTATATAAAGCTCCTGTTGAAAGGGATAATAGTAAGAAATTTAGATTGCTTTGCCTTAATCACATTAAGGTTTTTAATAAAAATTGGAATTACTTTGAAAATATGAATGATCAAGAAATAGAATTCTTTATTAAATCTGATTTGACCTGGCATAAATCGACAAAAAATTTTGGTTCCTCTGAAAATTTTTTTAATATTTTGTGGAATAATGCTTTAGATGATAAAATGAATATATTTAATAGTTCAAATTTCAAGGAGTTTAAAAAAGCTAAAATATCAAGTACTGACAAGGACGCATTGGATGTTATGGAGTTAAATGAAGCAGCAAAATGGGATGAAATTCATTCAAAATTTAAAAGTCTTGTTAAAAAATATCATCCTGATAAAAATCAGGGAAATAAAAAATTTGAAGATAAGTTAAAAAAAAT
>MDTA01150990.1_pt1 | contig 11367 bp, 1 predicted proteins | sample 811151 | NCBI WGS metagenome assembly MDTA01 (sample SAMN05326648, study PRJNA326480) | marine metagenome | isolation source: seawater | place: Indian Ocean: South | collected 2010 | reverse complement strand
TATTAGGGTTTAGCGATTGAGTACCCCCTTAGTACGAAGGCAGTACGAAGGCAGTACTCCCCCGTTTGGAAGGTCAAAATATATTCTGGCACAGACAATTTAAAGACAACTTTAAGACAACTTGAACTACATATGTATATATTGAAAACGGTGTGATTTTGGTGTAATTTTGGGGTATGTTTGAAAGAGGCATACTTCGACTCTAATCCAAATTTTATTTAGGGTTTCAATCATGAAAGGTTTGGAAGTAAGCTTTTTAGGAGAGGAAGTCCGCGGCCCCAAACTTTTAACTACATTATTTGAGACTTTCAGCGTAGTCATCATCAACTTAAGTTGGCGTTTCGACGAGTAGGGATCACTTAGCTACCTGTTCTCATCTAGAATCTACCGGTGCGTATTCATAACGTCACATTTTGTTCGTTCGTGAATCGCTGTTCATTGTGTATTGTACCCAAAATTTCTGTGGAAAAATGGCCCGTCCACGAGCCGCGGTTTCCGCTCCTTTGTTCCCGACAATGCACACCACATTTTATTCGATTCGTCCTCGCGTGATGCGACCGAGAATAGGCGTTCACGTTTTGTCTTTTGTGATGCGTGAGCGTTTATTTATTCCCTTCGTACACAGAGGCCGGTGTCGTTTTGTCAAAAAGTTCTAAGCTTCCTTCGTGCGACGAGCTTCCCATGTTACATTTTCCTCGTAGTCTATTATCACTCATCAAGAACGAAAACGTTTGTTTGCTTCAGTGACCACAGGGTATACTGCGATCTGTTTGTTCTTTGCTTTTGTCTTCGGTCGTTTGTCGCAGAGATTCTTTAGGGAGAAAGTGCACGTGAAATGTACCGTTCGCTGAGAGCTTCGCATTTCGTCGCGATTTCTTTCCTCGCCATACTTTCAACTCGTGATGCGATTGCTCAAAACTGTGATGGGCGATGTGATGTCGACAATGAGTGCAGAGATGATTGGAAGTGGGGAATTAAGAATCGAGACTTTCAAAAGCCAAAAAATTACCCATTGAGTGCGTGTCTCTGCACTCGTTGGAAAGGCAGTTGCGACGTGACGGTTGGACATGGAAGAGCACTTCAAGGGCTTTACAGTCGACATGATAATAACAAGAAGGATCGGGTGTGGTACTTTGGTTATACAAAATCAGACACTGAACTAGCTTTTGTTGACGATACAAACACGGACGTATTTACCACAAGTTGGACACAGCTAAATGTGGATTGGGAATTTATTTCTTTCGACGATAAATATCTCGTGGGCTGGGAAAGTGAACACTTTAATAATGATAACGATAGGAAATACAAGCTCCATTTTCGTAATCTTGCCGATGGTTGGACTCAAACTAATTGTGAAACAACTAATTATAACTCACCCGATGATGTATACAAGGAGCAAACGGATGAGGATATGTACATTGTTGGCATCAAAACCCAATGGCATTCAGGCGACCAGGACCGTAAGTTCAAACATAAAGCATGTCGAATTTCTCCGCCTCCACCACCGACGCCGTCACCACCGCCTCCAAGTCCGCCGCCTCCAAGTCCGCCGCCTCCAAGTCCGCCGCCGCCCTCGCCGCCGCCACCTGGAATGAACGAAAAACCAATCGTCTCGATAAGAAATAGTGCAAAAGTCGTTTCCAATCGAGAATTTGATTTCGGTATATTTGTATCGCATCCCTCGTGTGTGAACAGTGATTCTTGCTTTGAGAATGAGGAAGATATGCAGGAGAACGTCAATCGAGGTCTTCATTGCGTTGTGAAAGTCCAGAAACAAAATCACATTTGTGATGGCAAAAATACCAGACATTTGCCGTGTATGAGCTGGGATAACTTTTACGATCCAAAAAAACCAACAGAGACCCGCAAGATGATTCGAACCACTGGGGAGAATAATCAAGTCATGTCCGGTCTATTTGAAATTATCTACAATTGTCGTTTCGAATATCCACAACCTGACGCATCTGGTGCTCCAGGGACGAGTACGGGTGACACTGTTCTACACACTTTCTCTGTCATTGAAGGATGCAGCGAGTGGCTCGATCCTTCTTCAAATGTCCACATCGCAGATTTATTTCTTTTATCTTCACCCGATTTTTTAAACGCAGATTGCGATAAGATCGGATTGGCTAAAGAACGTGTCTTTCGAGAGTACGATGTTAATCCACTCAATGGTGCGTTATCTCCAGATGAATTGAGAGCCGCGTTTTTAAGGCACGACGTCGATACAGGCTATATCGAACATCTCATATCTAAGGGTTCGGAATTAAGTGACGACTCATCGTCTGGCATTTTATTGTCCAGGATAATGAAGTCCCCTTCGCTACCCTTGCGATGTATCAAAGTATCGAATGCATCTGCGACATACATTCGAAGCACTACGTACCCGACATCGAGGAGCGGCGAAGAAACTACGACCAAGCAATGTGAGATGCACAGGGAGAAAGTCACAGTTTCATGGGATTATTCCGTGATGCCATCGGCATCCGATTTCCAGTGTGCATACGTGGACGGGAGACTTTACCAGAAATTCAACGGTAATTCTGCCAGAAATCTCACGGATATCCGTCCCTCTGCTGGAACTGGGACATCGAAAATTTCTCTGGTATCTCATATCCATTTCGACAATGAAGACACCCCATTCAAGAGTTCCGTTGGCAACAATGGTTACAGTGGGTCTGTTCTCGATGGCGAAGTATTCATCGAAGATTGCGGTGACGGTATTCTTTGTGCTCGGCGTGGTAACAGCGCTACGAAATTTTTTGGTATGTACGGCAAGAGACGATCGATGCAGTCAAGTGCAATAATGTCATGGATATATGTGGATGCATCTGATGAGAATGGAAATTCCATGACATCTGACAGTGGAAGTTTGTATGAAAGAATTACGGATGATCAAATGTACACGAATATACTAACTTTTGCTTACAATGATGAAAAGCATAATCTCTGGGGTGGTTATAGTCAACTTTTGAACGAACGTGATACAGAAAACACGCGAATTGTGGAGACATCAAGCAATTCGATTAGTTCAGGGAAATGGCATCACATAGCGATGACGATTAACGGTGTTTCTGGCTTGACAATATATATTGACGGTAAGAAAAATGTGACCGATGAAAATTTTGACAACAAAATTGTTGATTTTCCCAACGCAGAGACTGTACCGCACATCTTGAACATCAAGAATACACTGTATGACGATTTCCGCTTGTACGACGGTATTGTTGATGATGTTATGGTGAACGCAGTTGCAAGCTGTGGTCGCACATCGGGTTGTGCAAATCTTGCGCACGCGAATCCTCAATCTCGTCGAACGTATTGCATCGTCCCTCGGTACGATGTGGAGAAGGTTCCGGAATCGAACGTTCCGCCATGTTCGACTGCGCTGTTTTATACTGGAGCAGCTGTTGATCTATTTTTAACGCCTTCTTCGAAGGGAATTTTGTTTGCGTTTCGAGATACGGCATTGGAAGAAACTGGTTTCGAAGTTCTTCGAAGGTCGATCACTGGCGGAGTCGCCACGGGCGTGTTCGATTCAGTTGTTCTTATCGACTCATCGCTCAGTGGTTGCGCATCGACTTTCAATTCCATTACATTTTTCGACGGTGATGCCATGAATGTACCTGGAAATAAGTGGGAGTATGCGATTCGAACGAAATATGCAGATTCAAATGTGCGCGATGAAATTTCAGACTCAGTCGCGATCAAAGTTCCGTGGCGTGGCACTCTCGAAGGCTCTGTTTACGTTGGTGGCAACCCAAGTGTACCTGTGCGAAATGTTCGTGTTTGCGCTAAACTCACTTCTCCAACTTCAGTGCAGCAGAACATTAGGACCTCGAACAACTTAGCATCTCACATGATGGTCTGGCACTCAAATGCGAATAAAATGACATCTGCGTATAAAATTACGGACGGTTTCGTGGATACGTACTCTGTTTTGGCAAACAACGAGATCATGAAAATTGACCTCATGAAGTTTTATTCAATATCGTCTGTGACGATTCAGTTCGTAATTGAGGCAGGTGATCGCATGGTCGATGCGGAAAGTTTTGTGGTGCGTGTACTTGACTATGATGAATCGACGAATCGCGCGAATGTAGGTTCTTTGTGCATACCAGCAGCATTCGAAACGACGTCCCTGAAATTTGTTTGTGTTGGCACGAAAGTTACGTCTTTCAATGGCCAATTCGTCACGATCCTTTACAAGAATCCGGGCGATGACGTCAAGATCTCCGAGGTATTAATCGCAGGAAAGAGTATTGATTGTCCGTACTCAGCATTCACAGACGATGACGGGAACTACGAGATTGAAATCGTAGAAGTGAGCGGAACAACACCAAAAAAGACACACCTCAGGGTGACCTCATATCAAACGGATGTCTATGATCCGGTTGAAAAAGTAATATTCCGAACACACGACGAAACAGAAAATCAACCACGCACACCTGAGGCCGCAGTCGCCGCTCTGCAATTTCACGAGAGTGCTTTTGATGATGGCAGTCTAGACGCCCCGATGTACAGCAACTTTCAAAAAATATCGAACAGAAATCTCAACGCTGAAATTGTACCGTGTCGATGCAGAGATGGCAGTGAACTGGTCGAACTCCGCATCGATTCGATCGATGAGGACGTTTACAGTTGCGTGAGACTAGCTGCCGAGTGTGGCGCGTGTACTCAAACCGTCGAAGGGTGCGCTGGAGACAGGTGCAGTGGCTTTGTCTTGAATAAGGTTGATAAATACTGTAAATTTACGTCGGGAAAAATCGGTGGCAGTGGTTTTTCCACCACTTCAACCGTTTGGGACATCTTCCGAATTCATGAAAAAAATCAACCTACGGTGCCAATTACAGATGAAAACATCGGAGCACATGTCATGGGATGCCTCACGGAGGCACCTGTCGATGGGATGTGCTACAAATATGGATTCGATCACAGCATCGGACCAATGCCGAGTTGGGATGTTCGAACAGTTACGAGTTTGAAAGAAGCCTTCGCAGGTAAATCGATGTTTAATGCGGATTTGAGCGACTGGGATGTTTCATCCGTCACGAATATGTCTGGTATGTTTCGCGATGCAGTTGGATTTAATCAGTTTGTTGGTGAATGGAAGGAAATACCCGTCTCAGCGCTATTCGACGGAATGTTCTCTGGTGCCACAGCGTTCCAAGCTAAATTCGCATGCTCGACTGCAACAGACGGTCCTCCAAGTTCGTGTGAGTTGAAAACTTACGTGAATAAAGTTGGTTTGGCAATGCACGCTGCCACTCTGTGCACGTATACTAATGTCCACGTTATTGTTACAGACGAAATTTGGGAACGTCTCGATGTTGATTCGAGCGGAGACCTTGACGGCGAGGAGCTTTCGAGAGTGAATCGTATGATACGCTACGGTTACGTGTTCGGGATGCCGTGGCTAGTCTACGCTCCTATACCGATGCAATTTTTGAGTAAGTTTAAAGTGAGTGAACCGTTGTCCAACTCTTCAGTGATATCGTTGGTTCCAGCACCAAACAGTTCACTGCCAGTTCTCACAATGATGTGGGACTCATGGTACGCGTACTATAAGAATCGCTATGGAACTGTGAACTTGGAAAATACTCGACCAGGTATCTCGAAGGGAGCTCTATTTCCAATCGTCACAGATAGCGTGAGTGGGCAAATGGTACTTCCAGACTCTGAAGCATACGCGATTCCCTTCGTCAATAATAATAATAATAATAATAATAATAATAATAATAATAGTAATAATGTCCGTTTCGGCAGACCTGTGGCAGACGTGGCATTGGAATTTTCAAAGTTACCGGAACATATAGGAATTGAATCAATCGAACTCGTCGCCCTCGAACAATATCCCGATCTCGTTCACGAATATGACATCACAAAGGCATCTGCAGACACTGTTTCAAGCACCGACGAGGAAGTGAGTAATGAAAAAACCGAATACGTTGAGGAGTCTTCATCTTCGATGAGATCGAGCGCTTCTCTGGGGAGGACAAAATCAATCATAGCGAAGCTTGGTTCTTCGGACGCAACGGTCGGTGATGTCGCTATTGCGCACCAAGGGATTGCTGCTAAGGAAATTTCTGACGATTCGAGCGTAAAAATTATGGGCATCGTCATGTTTGAACTTGAGCGAACGCAGGGCTACACATGCGGTTTACCGTTCGCCAAAATATACAAGTTTGTTGGGCGAAGTGACGGCGGGGATACTGACCCTTCCACTTTTTTCGCTGATTCCTCAGGACGTTTCGAAATTGGAGTTGGTGCAGGTGAACATGTAGTAATTGTGGTTGATGGGACAAAGCAAGATTTTGGCAGTGATCACGAAATCTGCTACTTTGGACAAGAACTGCCCGCTGACAACATTGAGTGTGATCATGGACAAAGTCCGATAAACTACTCTCTTACGGGTGAAACAGAACTCATTTCGACGACGAGTTATTTCGAGATTTCGGAGGCAGGTGAAGGTGAAATTCTAGTGTTTCTCGACAAGACAACGAGTCGAACAGTTGATGTTGGTCTGTACGCGGGATCGTGCAGTACGCCATATGAAGGCTATTCTCTTTTGATAACACCTGCGAACGGGTGTGGGGCAAGTGTAAGCGTTACATCAGATGATGTAGACGGGTGGACTGAGTGGCCGTACGCCGCTATGAATTATTACATTCAATTAGAAACGGCACCTGACGTCACTTCTTTGAGTGTTGAACGTATCCACCTTGAATATGAAGGAGGCGCAACTTGTGAAGCCGGCACTGAAATTATGCAATACTTTCGAGATCGAGACATGCTCGTGCAAACGCTCATGCTTTTGGAAAATTTGGATGACACCGCAAGATTTGAATACCACGGATACTTTTGTTCCGAGATGACATTTTCAGATGAATTCATTGCTGTCCCTCCTAATCCATTCTATGCAATTTCGAATAGCACAGAGACGTGTTTGAGCGTTGCTTGTGATGGATGTCCAAACCAATGTCCAGACGAATGTCTAGGCGCGTTTACTCCCGCTTACTTAATTGGAAATTCGGTTGAAAGCGGATTTGCTTCGACAGATAAATACATTGGCTTGAAACTCTTCGAAGTACATTTAACGGCAAGCGACACTCTTACGATGTGCACTACCTTATCAGCAACAGCAACAGCAACAGCAACAGTAACGGTGCAAATAAAGCAAGACATCGGACCGCCTTCTTCAAATGCGTGTCATCCAAATAATGGACCTTCAGACGAATGTAAATTTTCCAAAATTTCCAATAACCCTGATAACGACGGTTATGTTAACTTTGGAAGCCCACTGAGCGGCCAACAACAGAACTTCTACTACTACAAAGTTGAATCAGCAAATGCTATTCCAAATCTTGTGCCGCCATATAGACGGTCATTTTCCGCGTACATTGAAAGAGACGACGGATGGGCAATCACTGCTTTGAATATAGAACGGGAGCTCGTCACGCTCGCATCGAAAGTACGCGGTGAGAGTGTGGATACTTCTAGATATCAAAGCGACCCGAAATTTTATGCCACTGCTCCAATTCATGGGCTTGTTTACACTGTTGTGCACGACCCACCAGGAGGAAATTCGTTTGCATCCATAGCTCAGGGCACGCAATTCGACTTGGAATTTGGGTTAAGCTCGACGAGAGCTCTGAGTAAAGGTGGTTTTGGTGAGTTTCAAATTGGGCCGCATTTTGAGACGGAGTTGGAAACAGGAGTTGACCTTGGATCTGCGTATGTTAATGCTGAAGGGAGCCTCAAACTTCCAGATTCAGATATCTTATTTGATATGTCTGCGGGAAGAAAAGAATCAGGACCAGTAGTTTCGGCGTCGACGAAAAATGACAACTCTTGGGATTTTCACTTGACACTCAGTCGTAACATCGAGTCTTCACAAGATCCAAGTGTCCCTGGCCGTCCAGGCGACGTGATTTTGGGTGGTGGCTTTGAAATCGTATACTCTATAACAGACGATCTCGACGTGTACCATGATGAGGATGATATGTATTGTTTGAAGACATTTGTCAGAGTTCAATGGGCACCACGCCAACCGACGAGTTATCTAGTTTCGGTGTTCTCCATCGAATCACAAATTCTTCCCGAACTTCAGAAATTGTTTACTGCATTAGAAGAGGGTACAATTAGTGATGACCAAGCAGAGGTACCGCAATGGAAGAATCGGATTCAGGACGCAATTGATGGTTGGGGTCGTACACTCAAATGGTCGTCGCCCGATTTTAACCCCGTGCCTGGGTCACCCGCCCCGTCTTCGCGCAACACTGAAGCAGAACTCGAAATTATCAGCACTCCGTTTTCCTCTGATCAGAGTATATACAGTAATCTCGCAAAGGAAAAAATAGAGGAAGCGTACAAGTACGTCGATGCAGCACAATATGAAAAAACGGGAACATCAACGGTACTCAACTGTGAGAAGCTTCATCGTGCTTTGACGAATAATTATGGGGAATTTATACACGCGGCTGATAAAAAAAAATTTTTTGTATTGTGTCCAAGAGGAAAATATACGAGAGATAGAGAGACAAACAGGCAAAAAGAACTATACAGATTTGAATTTGAAACAAGGAATCCCCCAACCATGGGAAAAGAGGCCAAGGATTCTTACGACGATCTAGAAAAGCTTTGGAACTCGTTCGGTGACGCGGCTCCCGTGCATTTCGCTCAACCTAAAACGGCTTTGAATATATTCGAGAAACAAGCATACCACCACTTTAGTGAAAAAAAGAAAAAAACAGTCTTTTGTGAAGATGGGGATGAATGTGGCATGCGAACGGGCGTTTCATTCAAAAGCGACTCTAGCCATAATTATAAAAACACCGGAGACGGTGGCGATCAAGCATCTAATTCTGTTGTTGCAAATGAAGACTACGATGCCGATGAGAAAACTGGTATATCTCGTTCTTGGGTTCAGCAATTCAAGGGTATTGAAGGGGATGTCAACCACAAAGGTATTCTAAATTCTGTTGAAGAAGATGTGGCGAATGGATATTTTAGTCGGGGCATGAGTCATGGTGCAGAAAACAAGCTAGGAGAAATGAATGGCGTAGACTTTGGCACTTCAGGAAATAATATTGATATGACGAGCTCATCATTCATTGACGCTTCTGTGTTTGGAGGAGAAGCAACTTTCAGCTTTGATTCTGGTAATGCAGAATCCCGAGCTGTTTATATGACGTTTTCGGGTGGTGGTCATTCCATGGAATTTTCATCCACCATAAAGAGCAACATCGACACTGCGGGGTATTCGTATGTTTTTGAAGCTCGTGATGAGGTAAAGAATACAGGTGCACTTGAATTTATCTGGCACTCGGTTCACGCGATTGTGGAGGGAGGTCAAACCGGGTCGAAATCCGTTTCAAAGGAAACTGCGATGGCATGGGTCAAACACGGAGATTTGGAAGTCACCTATACGCTTGGTGATGGTGACCCATACGATAAATTTGTTTTGAAAGTTGCCTTCGACAAAAGGTTCGGCACGCCAATTTTTCAAACCGTCGGTGGCGCATCGAAGTGTCCAGGTGAACCCAATACGATGTGGAGAGAAACTGGTTTGGAAATTTCGACGAAACATTCGCCAGGGTCGAATAATTTCATGGTTCTTCCCGGAAACCCGGCATTGTACGATGTAATCATTACCAACGGGTCGCCTTATCGCGAGCGGCATATCTACGGACTCCTTCTAACTTCTGGTGATGTGACCGGCTCGAGTTTTTCGGGAGGAAATATGCTCGACTTGAAATTTTCCATCAACGGTGACGATAAATTTCGGCCCTTTGGCGATTTGATGAACTTGCGTAATGTTCCGTCAACTGATGACAATGGAAACTTAATCAACACGAAGTTCACTTTGAGTGTGGAGAAAGGTAAGTTATCCAACGAATACAGTGGCATAATAATTAAAATCGTGAGCGAATGTGAGTGGCAAATGTCGCAACACTTGCTCTATCGTGATCCGATTTCAGCGATTGCCGCACTCGATGAGATCAAGTGGCAACGGGAGTGTCCAAAAGTCTCGTGGGATGAAACGACGCTGAACACATATTTGTATTTCGTGGCGAGCGAAGCAACATCTGACACTCTCGACTTAAAAGTGATGAATCCTGATCCTCTGAACATCTGGACGTCAGATAAATATGACAACACTGGAGAAGTGATCACAGGTTGGGACACGAACAAAGATCACCTCGTCCATCCGAACGTTGAATTCGTTCGGGTACAGTTTCGAAGACCCGGTGTTGGTGAATGGATCAACGCTTGGGATGATGCCAAGGATTCTGCGAATTTAATGTGCGCACATTCACTGTCAGGATGTAGTTTAGCATGGAGTCTCACCCTACAATATTTCATGAACGGGCTGCGCGACGGTGCGTGGGAAATAAGAGGAAAAATTTTCTGCTCGGGGTATGCAGCAACCGCACCAATTTCAGTCCGCGGATCAACAACAGATGAGAATTTGAACCTTTTTGTCGATGTGACGCCACCAAAACCCTTACGAACGAGTGTCATGGGGAAGTTGGTCGTTGTCGAGTATACAGAGGTAGTTGTGTGTCCGCAACTCAAATCAAATGAACCCGTTTATCACATTCGTCGTACACATGACTGTGATAACGCCACTGAAAATGTTTCACCAGTTGATTGGACGACAATCAGTTTACAATACAAATTCCGTTGCATTTCAGACAAGATAAACGCCTGGACAATGGAATTGCCGAGTGACTCAAAAACTGGTAAATACACAATCGAGATACAAAGTGATGCAGGGGATGGAGTTCTTGCAGATGAGGCTGGCAATACAGCGGCACCACTTCAACTCGAGATTAACTTTTGTGACTCGTCGACAGCAGCAGCAGCCATCGGGAGTTCCTCGCTCAAAGCTTCGATGGGGCATGTCGATGATGTGCTCCTAAAACCTGCACAACTTGGCAACGATTCTAAGAAACATCTAAGAGCATCTTTTAAATCAACAAAAAGTAAATCTGCGACGCTTGGAAATTTGAAAGCGTGGGCAAAAAGTACCCCCACTCTGGAAATGTCCTCTGTGTTGCCGAATGCTTTGTCTCATGGTTTCGTCGTACCGGTTTTTATAACAATGACCATAGCAGCTACTATTGTCATTATGGCTGTTCGAAAATCGCTAAAAGATAGTAAAATCTCTCGATTTCTGGTGCCATTTTCAACAACTGGTCGTCGCACTTACGGTTCTGTGTAACACGGATAGGTCATTAGCAGATTAAAATAACTATATTACATTATTTCGTGTTTATGAATGCTATCTATTACACTTGGTGAAAAATAAGACTATGAAACCAATACTCGTATTATTACACCAAAATTACACCAAAATCACAC
>MDTA01097434.1_pt1 | contig 11367 bp, 3 predicted proteins | sample 811151 | NCBI WGS metagenome assembly MDTA01 (sample SAMN05326648, study PRJNA326480) | marine metagenome | isolation source: seawater | place: Indian Ocean: South | collected 2010 | reverse complement strand
TGGGACGCGGAGCGCGAGCCGTGGTACGCCACGTTCACGGGAAAGCTGCTGCCGCCGTACGGAGACGAGAACGACGAGCGAACTGCGGCGTGGCACGCGGCCTTGCCGAAGCACGCTGCCGCGCTGTCTGCGCACGCCCGGCGCGAGGCGCGCAAGGAGGCGGAGCGCGAGCGACAGGCCGCTCTGCAGAAGGTCGTGTTCAACGTGCTGCAGGCCGAGCGCGAGCGCCTGGCGGCCGAGCAGGAGGCGGAGCGTGCGCGACAGGCGGCGCAGGACGCGGCCGATGCCCCGCTCATCGAGAAGCTCATCGAGTGCGAGAAGCGCCACAACATCCGCTACCACGTGGAGTGCGGGCAGTGGCATCACCCGAAGGTGCCGTGCAGCGAGGCGCACCTCTACCCGGCGCTCAAGCCTCCCGAGAATTACAAGGAGTTCCTCTATGGCACCATGTTCTACGCAGGTTTAGGCAAAGTGGAGGGCGAGTTTCCGCGATGGCTGCACATGCCGCGACACTCACAATGCAGGTGCTTGAAGCGAGACCATCCACGGTATTGTAGGCATCAGGATCAGAGCAGAGACCACGTGCCTGGCGAGCGCGTGCCTGGGTGTTTTAGGATTAGGTAGGGCTCAGCTGTCCTTTCCTGAAAAGCGCTCGCGCGTGCCGCGCGAGCCGGCGAGCGACCAGCGAGCCAGCCTGCTAGTCTACCTTACTATCTGCGACCGCCACCCACACAACTCGTGGTCAGCCCAGTACAGCGCGTTGCCGCGGGCGCCACACACCAAACGCGGTACCACAGGACCCGTTGGGGTCCCCCGATCCTGTTCCGCGCCTCAGTTGCCAAATCCGAACCCTAAGGAAGTTCGAGAAAGCGAGCGCTCTTTTCTTCTGGACGCAAGGAAGCACGAGACAATTGACAATGCCGCCCACCGGTTGGTGCGGCGGGCGCGCGGCGGGCGCTTCTCGCGCCGTCGTGGTATTGCACCGACATGGGCACCGACCATCTATATCACTACAAAATTCTTGAGGGCCCCCCGTCAAATGCCGTCAAATGCCGTCAAATCCCACGGCCCGCCAGGGCCCTCTGTCAAAGTCGGGAGGGCCGTCTCGGTGTTGTTTGGCGTGCGCGGGACAGGGGGGTGGGGAGAGTGTTTGCGGTAGTACGATCGGGACAACTTTCGACAATTATTTGGAGGGTTGCCGCCAATTCCCAGCTTGAACCCCCTAGACCGTCCTGTTCCGAAATGTTGACGACCGTGAGCGTCGGCAGTCTCCTCGCAATGGCCACGACGTGTTTAGTACGATCGGGACAGATTTCGATTGGACAACTTTCGAATATCATTCGTCATCACGAGGCGTGCAGCTCGCCGCTGGCGGCAACCCTCCACAGCTCTGCTCATACCTAGCAAGCAGCTGCTGCGCCGTCGCATACGCGTACTTCAGGTCCTCCACCTCCTCGAAGAATTGCGGAGAGAGCGCGGCGAGCTCCGACGCCATCACCGCGTTCTCCGCGCGCAGCGTTGCGTTCTCGTTCGCCATCGCCTCCGTGACCGCTGCGGTCGCCGCTTCAGCCGCCGCTCCGCTGGGCCATGCCCCAGCCCTCCCCTGGAAATGACCTGACCGATTATGCTCCTCCTTCAACCTTTGCAAGGCATCCCGCAGTGCGTCCCGCTCGCCGGTAATATCCGCGATATGGGCTGCGAGCTGCCGCCCCGCATCGACCTCTGCCTGCATCTGCTCTACGCGCGATTCTGCTGCCGATGCTGTGCCGAGTGCCTCCGTGAGTTGTGCGCCCATGTCGACGAGGAGCGTCCCCTTGCTCACGAGTTCCTCGCGCATCGAACGTGCCTCGCCTCGCACCCCCCTCAGTTGCTCTTCTAGCTGCTTGTTGAGCGAGCTAAGTTGCGCCGCACGCGCGCTCAGCCGGCCGTCATCGCCCTGACCCTCCCCAGAGAGCGTCGCCTCCGCACGTGCGAGCGCCACCTCAGCAGCTTGCCTTGCCTCTTGCGACTCCAGGAGCCGTTGACGCAGGCCCGTCGCCTTCTCGCCCTCCGCCTTGAGGCTGCGCCGGATCTCCGCGAGTTCGCGCGAGAACCTCTGCGCGTTCGCCGCCTCCTGCCTCGCCGACTCGAGCTTCTCGCACAGGCCAGCGTTCTCCGCCATCAGACTCTTGATACTCGCCTTCAGCTCTCGGTTCTCTTTTTTGAGCTCTACGTACTTGACAGTCGATGCCGCCCTCTTACGCAGGTCGGCGTTCTCCACCTGCAGGTTGGAGACCACGCGCTCCATCTTCTCGACCACAACATGAATCTCCTCGCGCCCCACACGATCACCGCCACCGTCACCACTACCACCGCCGCCAGGTCCTGACGAGCGCGGTAGGCCGGCGGTTGTTGCTGCCGGAGGCGCGCTGCTACTTGACGCGAGCAAGGAATGGTAGGCGGCCTGATCGCGAAGCCGCGCCTGCTGCTGTGAGATCGTGAGCTCGTGCGCCTCGAGGGCAAGCCCCTGCTCGAGCATGTGCTGGTCACGCCGCAGGATGGCCGCACGAAGCCGCTCCTCGTCCATCGCATCGAGCTCCTCGACGTCCTCCTCACCGACACTGAGATTGCCAGCGGAGGCGGCCGCGGTCACCTCGCTCGCCAGCACGATCCCGGCGGCACGCTGCGCGGTACGCAGCTGCGCGCGCAGCTTCGACAGGTCGCGCTGCGCGCAGAGCAGTTCGTTCGAGAGCTGCTCGCGTGAGCGCATCTCGGCGAGCGCCCGGGACACCTGCCCCTCCGTCTCGCGATTCGAGCGCGCAAGTTGCTCCTGCGCGTGCACCATCCCCTCGCGCAGCGCCGACTCCCGCTTCGTGGCACCCTCAAGCGCCGCACGTGCCTTCGCAAGCTCACCCTCCGCAACGTAAAGATCGTGGCTCTTTTCGTTGAGCTTCGTCCGCAGGGTATCGATCTTTTTCTGCAGGCGCTTCTCCGCCGCCCAACGCTCAACCGCGAGCGTGCCGGCCCCGCAGGAGTGAACGCCGCCACTGCCACTGAGGCTGCGCCGGGCTGACACCACCGCTGACTGGCCGCCGCCGTCGCGCGAGCGGCGCATCGCGTCCGCTGTATCGTGCTCAGGCTCGTCGACACGGCCGCCGAGCCCACCCCCAGTAACAGGCGTGGCACGAGCTGCCGTGCTCCCCCCACGCGCGAGGAGCCGCTCTTCCGCCTCGTGAAGAGCCTCACGCAGCTGGGCGGCCTGCTGAAGCGCTTCCTCGCGGCCGCGCTCCGCGTCCTCCGTGGCCTTCGCCGCCTTCGCAAGCGCCGCGTTCATCGCAGCACGCTGGCGCTCGTCGCCCAGCCGGCTCACCTGCACCTCCTCGACTGCCGCGGAGACATTCACCCACCGCTCGCGCTCCACTGCCACTGCCTTCGCCACCGCCTCCGCCATCGCTGCCGCCTGCTCTCCTGGGGTAGTCCCAGCTTCACCGCCGCCACCGCCGCCTCTGCACATCGGGGGGCTTGCCCTGCCGCCCGTGAGAACCCCGCCTGCGCTGCCGTTGCTTGCGCCGAGCAGCTGCGGCCCGCGTTGCATCGCCTCCAACTGCTCGGTTCTCGCAGCCAGCTGCCGCCTGAGTGCCTCCTCACGCCGCGGTACGTCCGCGAGCCTCTGCTTGAGCGACGCAAGCACCGAGTTGACGCGCAAGAGCTCTGCGGAGGTGCGCGACGCGAGGGCCTCTGCGCTGCGCGCAGCCTCGTTGGCCTCGGCCGCCGCGCGCTTCGCTGCCTCCTCACGTTGCTTGTGCGCGCGCACCTCGGTCGTTAGTCCCTGTAGCCGCTCCTGAAGTCGCCCCATGCGCTCCCGTGCCTGCGCGTCGGCCTCCGCCTTCGCCTCCGCGCGGGCCGCCCGCTCGGAGACGCGTGTCATCCGCTCGGTATGTTCCGCCGCCAGGACTTCCATATCGTCCTTTGACGTCGCGAGCGTGTCGCGCAGCTTGATGAGCTCGCGCTCCTTCGCCTTCAACGCGGCCTGCAGCTGTGCGACGCGCTGCGACATTGCGTCCGAAGGACCCTTCGCCTTCTCCGCCGTCAGCTGGGAGGTCGCCGTCTCGACCTCCGACAGCCGCTCTTTCAGATGCGACCGCGACTGCGCGAGCTCGGCATTTGTCGCGGCAAGCTCCATGCGCAGTTGGTGGATCAGCTCCTCTTTTGCCACGTTCTCCTCCTCGATCTCGCGCAAGGTAAGCTCCGTACCGCGCGCCGCCGGTTCGCTCGCATCAGAGAGCTTCGCGAGCGCCGCACGACCGCGCTGGACAAAGTCCTCGTTCTGCTCGTCGAGGCGCTTCGCGAGCCGCTCCGAGTCCGCCGCCGCGCTTGCGCGATCCCTACGGCTCGTCTCTCGCGCCTCCCCGAGCAAGGCGGATACTTGCTGAAGCTCAGCGTCCTTCCTCCGCAACTGCGCCTGCACCGAGCGGATCGACTCCTCAGCGAGGCCAATCTTCGCCGCGTGCCGTTGCTCGGCCTCCGCGCGCTCAGCAAGCAGTTGCTGCACCATATGCATACTTTCCGCCTCGCTTTCGCCTCGCTCGCCAGGGAGCGCCGAAGCTAGTTGTAGGCTTGCTGATGGTGATGTCGGGCTCGAGCCGTACGTGTGCGAGTCGCGCAGGCTACCACCGCCTCCTGGCCGCAGGCGCTGAGCAAGCTGCAGCTCCATGCGCGATTCGCTGCGTGCTAAGGCATCCTCGGAGGTCGCGAGCTCCTGCCTCACTGCCGCCAACTGGGCGCGCAGGTCGCGGTTCTCCGCCTCCGCGTCCTGCTGCTGATGCACCTGCGCCGAGAGCTGGCCGAAGAGCTCATGCACCTGCGCACGCGCGTCCACCGTGGCGAAGTCCGACTCGCCAGCACCAACGCCATAGCACCTGGCGGCCGTGGACGATGCCACATTCGCAACGACGGTCCCAACGCATGCCGGGCCGGCAACCCGAATGTCGCCTCCGGTCGCATCACCGCCTGGCGAGAGAGCCGTCCTCTGCCGCTCGCGCTCTCGCTCCATTGAGCCGACGAGCGACTCCGCGAGCGACGGACGGGCGCCACCTTGCTCCCCTAGCCGACAGGTGGCCGACGGCGTGCGGTTGCCCTGGCGGCTACTGGGAGGCTTGGCGCTGCTGCGGATGGCAGATGGGTCTGGCGAAGCCGGCGCCGCAGAGTCCAGCGCGTCAGTTGCAACGGACGGCGCGCACCCGCCAACGGCAGCACGCTGCTGCTGCGCTGCGGCCGCCTGCTGCTGCGCCTGCTCCGCACGCGCCTGGCTGAGCGCATGCCGCATCTGTGAGAGGGTGCTCTGCAAGTCGGCTTCCCTTGCCTCGCTTTGCTGCTTCTCTAGCGAGCCTCGCTCCTTTGTGCGCACGAGCTCCTCTTCGATCTCCTCACGGCGGCTGTGCGCCTCCATCGCGCTCTGCCTTGCAGACAGCTCAGCTAGCTCGAGCGCCGCAACCCTCCGGCGGAGCCGCAGCTCCGAGACCTTCAGATCAGTCTTCTGAGCAGAGAGCGCGACGAGCGAGACGATCTCAGCATCGACCAGAGGGTTCTTTTGAGCGGACTCATCGGCTCCCGCCTCCTCGGTGGCGCTGCCCGCCGCCTTCGCCCCTGCCACCTGGTGCGCACGCTCCAGCGCGCCCGACGGCAGCGACGACGCTTTGAGGAGGTGGCAATGCTCGCCTTTCTGCGCATTCGTCGCGATCAGTGTGAGGAGCGCGCGCTGGTCGTCGTCCCTAGCGGAGGCGGCCGCGAGCTCCGTGTAAAGCTCCTCGCGTTCCGCACGTAACTGGGTCGCCGCGCGATGAGACTCCTCCGCGAGCTGTGCGGCCTCCCGCACCTTGTCACGCAGCTGCATGACGACCGACAGCTGAGCCGCCTCGCCGTCGCGCTGCGCTATCGACGATCGCAACCGTGCCGCTTCCGCCTCTGCCGCCCGAGTGGCTGTCTGTGCCTCATGCAACTGCGCGTCGTGGTGCTCTGTCGCGAGTTGGAGACGGAAGAGGGCCGACTGCACCTGGTTGCGCCGGGCATTCGCCGCCGCCTCACGCCGCCTCGCCTCACCCTCCGAGCGCCGCGCTTGCAACGCCGTCCACTGAAGTTTACCTGACTCGACGTGCTCGTCGCCACTCCACTGCAGTTGCGTCAACGCCTCACGCAGCGCAGAGCACTCCTCCTCATAGCCATTCTGCCGGCTGCTAAGATCCTTCAGCTGCATGGTTGAGATCGCTTCAAACTCCTTCGCTCGGATCGCCTCCTCCTTTGCAATTTCCGCTTCACGGCGCATACGCGCCATGTCCTCCTTCACGCTCTCCTTCGAAATCACCGGGCGGCTGGGTGCCAGAACACCGACCGCCGCCTGCGCCTGCGCCTGCGTCGCTGTGGTCGCAGCCTCCGTGCCATACTGAGCTAGCTGGGATTTCGCATTATGGAGCTCCGTTTCGATCTCCCTTAATCTCTCAGTCAGCTCTGCTACAGGCTGCTCGACGAGTTGAAGGCGATTGGCGAGCTCCTGGCGCCCCTTCATCGCGTCGTCAAGCACCCGCTCCGCTGCCTCCGCACGTGAGAGCGCGCCCGCCTCAGAGATGGTCAGTGCCTGGACGCGCCCCTCGAGCTTATGAACGGAAGTCGCACCGCCGCACTTGCCGCGCCCACTCACGCCACCGCGCGGTGAGGTGAGCTCAACGTCAGCTTGCTCGATCTGATCCGTGAGCGACTCAATCGTCTTCGCGCGTTCCTGCGCCGCGTGCGTCGCCGCTGCAAGCGCGGCCTCCGTCAGGGCGAGTCGCTGCCTGAGGCTTGTTGCCTCCGACTCAAATCTTGCCGCATCCGAAGCGCACCCCGCTGTCCGCGCCGCTTGCTCCGCGAGAGATCGGTAAGCTCTCAGGTACCGCTCCTTTTCCTTTCTCTCGGTCTCCAGGTCGGTCTGCGGCGCCATGCCTTGTCCGGCCTCGTTCGCGAGCTCGAGACGCGACGTGAGCTCGCGGCGCGAACGCTCGAGACGAGCAAGCTCCGCCGCTGCTTCGACCTGCTGCTGGCGGAACTCCGCCTGAAGCGAGGCGCGCGAGGCGCGCAGGTCCTTAAGCTCGGCGTGCTGGATCGTCGCCTGCCGTGCCAGCTCCATCTCGCGCACGCGGAGTGAGGTGAGCCGCCGACCCATCATCGCGACCTTTCGCTGCCCCTCCTCGCCGTTGATGCCGCCAGTCGTCTCCAGCGCATCCGCCATCGTTGCCCACGATTCGATCCTAACGACGTCCTCCTGGTGCTGCCTCTCCGCCGCCGCCGCTCGCTTCTCGGCAGTAACGAGCTCCCTCTGCAGGGTGCGCGCCTCGCGGAGGTACGACGCGTACAGATAGGTCTGTTGCTCATGCAGGTCGGCCATCTCCGTGCGGTACTTGCGCACCTCGCGCTCCGCCTTAACCAGCTGGCTCTGCTGGCCCGCAAGCAACGCCTTTGACTCAATCAGTTGAGCGTTGAGCGCCGCGACCAGATCGTACGGATCGACGACGACCGCCCCCGCCTCGCCTGTCTGGAGCCCTTCCTCCGAGAACGCTTCCGGGAGCGCAACGCTACCCTCGCCGCCAACGCCAGATCGCTCGATGCCCTCGACCGCGCCACGAACGCTGATCGCAGCGCTCGTTGACTGGCCGCAACCGGCCGCCCCGTCGCTATCGCCATTTGGCGGCGGGCGGCCGGCGAGCGAGCGCAGCCTCTGCTCACGCACCTCACGCGAATTGAGTGCACCAACCCCAGCGGCGCCGGCAGGAGTTGTCGGAGCGCCACCGGCGACAATTGCCGCGTCGCCCGCCATCGTCTGAGCGACAGGGCCGAGAGCATCGAGCGTCGTGGGAAAGCTCGCCGCAGCCAAGCCGGCGGCCTGCTGCTGCGCCTCCTGCACACCCTGCACCTCTTGCGTACGCTGCGCCACGACAACAAGGTTTTTCAGAGAGGAAATTCGATCGTCGAGCTGCTCTGCCGCCGCCGTCAGCGCCGCCATAGCCGCTGCTGACGGACCTTCGGCGGTTGTCCCACCACTTTGCACTGCCGGTACGCTGCTCGTCGTCGACAACACGTTGGATGCGCTGTTTGGCGTCGACCGCGGCGGTTGGCGCGCGGTCGCCGAGGGGGGGCGGCCCGCTGAAATAACGGCAATGGTCTCCGACATCGCCCTGCGCGCATCCTGCAATGCTGCACGCATTGCATCGTTCTGTTGCGAGAGCATCGCCAACTGCGTCGTTGAGGCGGCGCGGTCGGCGCCACTACGCAGCCCCGCGCCGGCGGCGAGCTCTGTGCGCAGGTGGCTATTCGCGTTCTCCAGTCGTTCGCGATCCTGCAGCAAAGATGCTTTCTCGCGTTCGGCCTTGCGCTTTGCGGATTCGGCCTCCTGCAGCGCGGCGACCTTCTGGGCGACCTCCGACTGCAGGGCTGTCCCACGGCGGCGCAGCTCCTCCACGTTATTCACAGTGGCGAAGCTAGCCGATATCGCCTGTTGAGTGAGCACCGCGTGGTCCGCTTGCTGCTGCTGCTGCTGCGCCACGCCGAGAACGCGCGCCGTCCCAATGTAAACGCCATCGAAGTCCGGATCCTCGTCGAGGTCGGCGGCCAGTTCCTCCATTGCGGTGAGCTTCTCGACGGAGATACCCTCCTTTGCCGCGCGCTCGCCGCGCTCGAGCGCTTTCACGCGCAGCTTCTTGAGCAACACCGTCCGCTCCCGCTCGAGCGCCTGCAGCTCGTCTTCCTGCGCCATCACCTGAGAGCGTAGCTGCTCGAGCTCGATTTGCGACTGCAATTTGAGCTTCGAAAGGTCCATGTACTTCGGATCGCCCGGCTGCACGTCGCACTGCTCACGGAGCCAAGCGGCCTCATTCGCCAACTCGGAGAGCTCCGCCTCGCGCCGGTTGCGCTCGGAGGTCATCTTGCGTACCTCTGCCGACCGCTGCTCGTGCAGCGCCTTGAAGCGTTCCTTCTCTTGCACCTCCTCACGCAGGCCGTGCACACCGCGCTCGTACTCGTCCATCCGCGCGCGCAGCTCGACGATTACATCCTCGCGCTGCGCGAATTTCTCGGAGAGCGATATGTGACGCTTCCTCGTTGCGTCGAGCTTCCCAGAAGCGTCCTCCAGCTTCGCCGAAAGCTCGGCCTCGAGCTTTGCGTACTTCTTTGACTCCTCCGCGAGCTTCTGCGCGCCGGCCGCCTCTGCCGCGCGCACCGCCGCCTGGATGGATGACATGCGGTCCTGGCCCTCCGCCTCGCCGCGGCGCGCCGCATTGATCTCATCGTCCTTCGCGTCGAGCTTTCGCTTAAGGTCCTCGACCTCCGAGCGGAGCAACTGCTGCTCGCGTGACTCCGATCGGCGCTCCGCCTCTGCCTGCAGCGCGCCGATCCGCGCGTCGCGCTCGTCTATCGCCTTCTTGTGCTTGGCAACGGCCTTCTGCAGCTCGCCGATAAGGTTCTCGTACCTGTGAGAATTGGTGGAGGTGAGGATTGAAGTGAGGTATGAGAAGGCACGCGCGGAAGCGTGGCAAGCTTACTCAGCCTTTTCCTTCTCGTTCTCCTCCTCGTCGTCGTCCATCTCCGCCTGGAGCTCCTCGATCTTTTTGTTGAGAGCCTGCTCCGTCGTCTCCGCGGCGGAGATCTGCCGCTCGAGAGAGTTCACCAATTTAGTCGACTCCTCCAACTCCGTCTTTACATCTGCCTTCTCGGTCTTCTCCTGCTCCAGATTCACCGCCAGCTCTTGAAGGTCGTCGTCACGGTCCTTAAGGTCGCGGCGGAGCGAGGCGTTCTCCGCGAGTAGCTGGTTGATCTCGCGCGTCTTTTGGCGGAGCTGCTTGTTGCCCTCGCGGTTCCGCTCCTCGCGCGCCATCACCGAATCGTTCGTGTTCTCCAGCTTCGCCTGGTAGTCGCGAATCTGGGAGCGCATCACACGCACATCCTCCTCGAGCTGACGCCGCTCGTCTCGCTCCGAGTTCATCGCCGTGCGCAACTCCTCCAGCGTTTGGGATCGCGCGTTGATGATCTCGTCCTTCCGCCCCGCCTCGCGCACGAGGTCCTTGTTCTTGATACGCAAATCCCTTGTCTCGCCCTCGAGCTCCTCGATCTTCGTGCGCTGGTCCTGTGCTGTCGAGCTTCCCGCACCCATCGACCTCCGACCGCCTTGGCGGTCCTTGCGCTCGAGCGCTGCGAGGTCCTCGGTCAGCTCGTCACGTTCCTCGCGTATCTCGGCCAGCTCGTCCTCAACTATGCGCAGCTTCTCCGTGAGCTGCGCGATATCCTGCGCCGGGGCCGCTGACAGGTCGCCACCCATACGCGCACGCTCCTCGGCAGCCTCACCACGCGCCTTCTCACCGCGGAGTGCAGACTGCGCAATACGCAGCGCACGGAGCAGTTGCGCTGGGTCTGCTGGTGCATCCACCGCGTCAATCGCAAGGTTGAGCACCGCTTCGGTCACCGCCTTATCGCCGTCACCGCGCGCAGAGAACTCGGAGATGATCTCCCAGCTGCGCTTACCAGTGCGGGAGCCGCGCATGCCTAAATTTTTTTTGCGCGGCAACCTTGAAGATCTGTCCTACAGCTGTAGCCTGAACGAGTCCCTTGGGGTAAGACCTGGCCGGAAGAGCTAGAGCCAAGACTCGCCAACACGCCAAGACTGGCTAGACCCTGGTTCAGCAGCAGCACCGAGCTTCACGCCGCAGCCTTCACGCTCGCCTTGCCCTCAGCCGGCCACTGTCACCTGGGGCACGCGAGAGGAAGCAAAAGGAGGTACGACCTTTACCGAGCACGCACATTACATACGACCTGACCGTCACGGTAAGGTCGACCACCGGGTGTCATGAAGAGCCTCACAGTACACAGAGCGGCAGTGAAGCCTGACTTCCCTAACAGCGCAACTCGTACACGATGGACAAATTAACCATCGCCCCGAAGCTATAATACCCATTTGTGTCGTAACAGTCTCTATACGACGCTTAGAAAAGAGACGGCTGACGCGTGACCGACTCGTCAGTGGTAGGAGTAGGAAAGGAGCAGCAAAGGAGCGCCGGGTACACCCTTCACCCGGCATTAAGAAAACGTCATGTTAAGAAAATACGCCGCGCGGAGCGCGGCTCCGAGGCTAAGAAAACGACCAGACCTGGGGAGGACGCCTCAGGACGGCGCGGCGGGCTGCTTGAGAAAGTGGAGGGTGAGCCGGGTCCAAGCGGCGTCGCCGAGACCAATCAGCCAGAGGAGGAGCAGGGAGAGGATGCCTGGGAGGAATGGGAGGCGCGGCTGGAGGAGGAGATGCATGATCAGATGGTAGACCCTTTCGAGGTAGATCAGCGGGAGGTAGATCAGCACGGGCAGGGGGCGTAGTAT
>MDTA01220867.1_pt1 | contig 11368 bp, 8 predicted proteins | sample 811151 | NCBI WGS metagenome assembly MDTA01 (sample SAMN05326648, study PRJNA326480) | marine metagenome | isolation source: seawater | place: Indian Ocean: South | collected 2010 | reverse complement strand
TTTATTTGAATTTCTGGAGCATATTGAAACTAATTTAAGGCCTGATTTTGAGATGTGATGCCCCATCACTTTAGCGACATTTCCATCTCCTACAATTGATATGCTTGGATAAATCATAATGGAAGATTAGTTCTCATCAAATTGCTTATGTTTATTTCTGTTTCCAATAATAGTTGTTGTTTGTTTTAACAATTTAACCATTGTCTGAAATGACCCATTCATTATTGTTTAAATACTTTTCAGCATGTTTAAATTTGATTTCTTTCATTTCCCCATTTTTTAAGTTTTTTATTTTAACCTTTTCATTTCTTCCGACTTTTTTATCTGAAATGATGGGTTCATTTTTAAAATCAGGGGGCATGCTGTTTTGTATTGCTTGTCTATATGCATCAGCATTTCTCGATTGTGGTACCGATTGTGCAGCAGATGTATTTGCTTGAGCGTAATTATTTTGTTTGTTTTCTTTGTTGGTGCTTTCAATTTCTTGTTCAATAGGAATGTCTAGCTTCATCAGTAATTCAACGGATTCTTTGTTAAATCGATTCAGCATGTTCTTAAATAATTGAAAAGATTCAAGTTTGTAGATAAGTAAAGGGTCTTTTTGTTCGTAAGTCGCATTATTTACAGCTGTTCTTAAATCATCCATTTCTCTAAGATGCTCTTTCCATTCGTTATCTATAGTAGATAAAATAACATTCTTTTCAAGGGATTGTGATATTGACTTTCCCTCGTTTTTATATGCCTCTTCAAGGTTTACAATTAATTTTAATTCTTTTTTACCGTCAGATAATGGAAATACTATGTTTTTGTACTTGCCTGCCATGGTTTCATGGACATGTTTGATCTGAGGGTAAGCTCTCTGAGATATCTTATCTGTTTTTCTCAAATAAGATTCTTTCATAGAACTGTAGATTTGCTCTGTTTTTTCTTCTTGTTCAATTTGCTCAAAAGTATCCTCGTTAAATGGTGGGGTAATTCCGATAATTCGTAGCAATTCACTTTCAAATTCTTGATACTTTGAGAAATTAAGTTTTTCAACAGTATTGTAACAAAGTTCATAATACATATTGTCGATATCGATGTCTAGTCGTTCGCCATATAATGCATTTCTTCTCTTTTTGTAGATTGCCTTTCTCTGTGCATTCATTACATCATCATACTCTAAAAGTCTTTTTCTGATACCAAAGTTGTTTTCCTCAACTTTCTTTTGAGCACGCTCTATGGATTTTGTGACCATACTGTGAGTGATGTCCTCACCCTCTTTAAGTCCCATTTTATCCATTAATTTGGCGATCCTTTCAGATCCAAATTTCCTCATTAAATCATCTTCAAGAGAAACAAAAAATTGAGAAGAACCTGGGTCCCCTTGTCTTCCTGATCGACCTCTTAGCTGTCTGTCAACACGTCTAGAATCATGTCTTTCTGTGCCTATAATAGCGAGTCCTCCTGCTTTTTTAACACCGTCGCCAAGTTTAATATCAGTTCCCCTTCCGGCCATATTGGTTGCAATAGTAACCGCGCCTGCCAAACCAGCATTGGCAACAATTTCAGCTTCTTTTTGGTGGTATTTAGCGTTTAGGACCTGGTGTTTGATTTTTTTCATTTTCAATAAACGGCTCAACAATTCTGAAATTTCAACGGTTGTTGTTCCAACCAAGACAGGTCTTCCTTTTTCAACTAAACTTTCAACTTCTTCAATGATTGCATTGTATTTTTCTCGTTCAGTTTTATAAACATGATCATTTTCATCACGTCTAATTATAGGTTTATTTGTAGGTGTAACAACAACATCTAATTCATAGATATCCCAAAACTCTTTTGCTTCCGTTTCTGCAGTACCTGTCATGCCAGAAAGTTTGTGATACATTCTAAAGAAATTCTGAAGTGTAACTGTTGCATAGGTTTGAGTGGCTGCTTCAACTGTAACATTCTCTTTGGCCTCTATAGCTTGGTGTAAGCCATCTGAATAGCGTCTGCCATCCATGATTCTTCCTGTTTGCTCGTCAACTATTTTAACCTTGTTTTCTAGTATTACATATTCAACTTCCTTTTCAAATAATGTATATGCTTTTAAAAGTTGATTAATTGAATGAATTCTTTCAGATTTTATTGAAAAATCACGAACCAATTTATCCTTACGTTCTTCATAATTATTGGCATCAAGATTTTCTGTTTTAAGTTTTGCAATTTCAACACCAATGTCCGGTAAGATAAAAAAGTTTCTGCTTTCAGATCCGGAAATTAAGTCAATACCTTTATCGGTTAAATCAATTGTATTGTTCTTTTCATCAATGACAAAGTAAAGCTCAACATCAATTTTTTTCATGTGTTTGCTTTGCTCTTGCATGTAAAAGTTCTCTGTTTTTTGAAGTTGAACTTTAATTCCGGGTTGAGATAAATACTTTATAAGTGCTTCATTTTTTGGGAGTCCTCTATAGGCTCTAAGTAAAGAGATGCCTCCATCTTCAATAATTGCATTTAATTCTTTTTTACTTAAATCAGAATTGCTGTCCTCAAGAATAGCTAGTTTCTTTTTAGCATCAAGTAAACATTCTTGAACATATTTTCTTTGAGCGGCAACTAGCTTTTCAATTCTTGGTTTTAATTCATGATATTCATGCTCATCTCCTCTGGGTGTTGGTCCAGAAATAATTAGAGGTGTTCTAGCGTCATCAATTAATACGGAATCAACTTCATCAATAATGGCATAGTGGTGTTTTCTTTGTACAAGATCATCAACACTTCCAGCCATATTGTCTCTAAGATAATCAAAGCCAAATTCATTATTTGTTCCAAATGTTATATCTGCTCGATAGGCCTCTCTTCTTTCTTTAGAATTTGGTCTGTGATTGTCAATACAATCAACACTTAGTCCATGGAATTGATACAATGGACCCATCCACTCAGAGTCTCTTTTAGCAAGATAATTGTTAACTGTAACTACATGAATTCCTTTACCACTAAGCGCATTTAAATATACAGGAAGTGTTGCAACTAATGTTTTTCCTTCACCTGTTTGCATCTCTGCAATATTTCCTTTGTGAAGAACAGCTCCACCCATTAATTGAACATCGTAATGAACCATGTTCCACTGAATTTTACTCCCAGCAGCAGTCCATTCATTATGCCATATGGCTTGATCTCCATCAATTGTTACACCATCAGACTTGTTAGACATTTCCAAATCAAAATCTTGAGCAGTAACGGTTAGTTTTCCATTGTTACTCCATCTAAATGCAGTTTCTTTAACAATAGCAAATGCTTGCGGCAATATATCAATAAGAACTTCTTCTAGTTTTGCATCTATTTTTTGGGTGTAGTTATCAATTTGCTCATAGATGGTTTCTTTTTCTTGAATGTTTAATTTTTCGTTTTGAACTTTTTCTTCAAGCTCTTTAAGTTCTAGCTCAAGAGGATTAAGTTCGGTATTGATCAGATCTTTAAGAGTTTTAGTTCTACCTCTAAGCTCATCGTCAGTAATTGATTTTAATTTTTCATATTCGGTATTTGTTAGATCTATTAAAGGTTGGTACTCTTTACGATCCTTTGCTGATTTGTCTCCGAATATGCGTTTTAATAAGTCCGCTAACATTTGTTTGTAAATTTGAATGCAAAGATAACTAAAAATCAAGGAGTTTGAATGCTCCAATCAGTCAAATTATTTCCGGCTAAAAATTCATTGTGGTTCATTGCTTTTTTTCCTTCCATTTGAAGTGCTGAAATACATATATATCCGTCCTTACATTTAATATAGATTCCTTTTTTAGTGGAGGTAATACTTGGTTCTTCAGAGAATGTGAAATCATCAATTTCGCTTTTTAAGAGTTTAAACATCATTTCTCTTTCTTTCTTTTTATTATATAAAAAACATTTGGCTCCTGGATAGGGTGAAAGACCTCTAATTTTATTGTGAATATTTTGTTTGGTTTCATTCCAATTTATAATGCAATCTTTTTTGAAAATTTTAGGAGCATTTTTAATTTCACCATTTATAATGCTTTCTTGATCAATGGAGATAAAGTTGTTTGAACTAATTTTATCAACAGTAGAACCAATTATTTTTTTTCCAAGTACAATCAATTGAGAATACAAATCACCAACATTTGTATTTGGACCAATCTCTAACTTTAATTGTTCAATTATTTTCCCTGTATCAATTTCTTTTTCTATAAAAAAAGTAGTAACACCAGATTCTTTTTCTCCATTAATAATAGCCCAGTTAATAGGTGCTGCTCCTCTATATTGAGGGAGTAGAGATGCGTGTAAATTAATGGTTCCTTTTTTAGGCATTCCCCAAACTACTTCAGGAAGCATTCTAAAGGCTATTACAACAAATAAATCGGCATTTAATTCCTGAAGTTGATTAATGAATTCAGGGTCTTTTAAATTTTCAGGCTGAAGCGTTAGAAGATTGTTTTTTATTGCATAATCTTTTATTGCAGAAGTTTTAATCTTTTGCCCTCTTCCTGCTGGTTTGTCACTAACAGTTACAACTCCAATTACTTCGTGATGACTTTTGTTAAGAGTATCAAGCATAGGAACAGAAAAATCAGGTGTTCCCATGAAAATAATTTTTAAAGAATTCATTTGTTTTATTTAGATCAAAGTTAATTATGATTACTCATCATACAATAAATACTTGCTTCTTATTTTTTTGAAATTATTTAGATCTTCTTCCCATGACTTTTTAATTTCTTCTTCTGATTTTCCATTTATTATTTGTTCTCTTAACTTTTTGTTTCCACTTAGCTTATCAAAAAATAAATTTTTATTAAAATAACTTGTTTTGTTAGTCAATGCTTTATAGCTATTAATAAGATGTTTTAAATTTATTTCATAAATAGGAAATTTAGTACTGCTTTTTATATCAATTCCATAGCATTTTTTGTTTTTAAATGGAGGATTGCTTGATCCTTTTGTTGGCTCTGGGGTAAATGAAAAATCATTTTCTATGTATAAAGGATGTCCAATGATTTCAAATGGTCTTTTGGTTCCTCTGCCTACACTTATTGTAGTTCCTTCAAATAAACACAAGCTTGGATACAACGCTATTGCTTCTTTTGACTGTAGATTTGGAGAAGGAGCTACAGGCAGAATATACTCTGAAGAATGCCAATAATTTTTACAGTCAATAACAGTTAAATTGCATGTTATTTTGTTTTTTAACCATTTTTCTCCGTTGATCATTAAAGCATATTCACCTATGGTCATTCCATATACAATTGGTACAGGATGAAGGCCAACAAATGATTTGCAATTTTCTTGCATTACTGGCCCATCAATATAATGAGCATTAGGATTGGGTCTATCTAAAACAATTACATGTATGTTGTTTTCTGCTGCTGCCTCCATTACATAATGTAAAGTTGACAAATAAGTATAAAAGCGGGCACCAACATCTTGTATGTCAAATATTAGAACGTCAATACCATCTAATTGCTCATTTCTTGGCTTTTTGTTTTTACCATACAATGAAATAATAGGGAGTTTTGTTTTAGGGTCAATACTATTGCTTATATGAGCGCCATTATCACTTGTGCCTCTAAATCCATGTTCCGGTGCAAAAACCTTTTTCAATTGAATCTTAAGGCTTAATAAGCTATCTACAATATGTGTATTGTTAATTAATGAGGTTTGATTTGCAACAATAGCTACATTTTTGTTTGTTAATAAAGGAATGTATTCTTTGGTTCTTTGATTTCCCAAAATTGTTAAACTATTATTTTTTGGAGCATTAATTTTTCTGTTTTTGCTCTTTTCTTCATGATTTTCAAGTTTTAATGTGCATGAAATGGTAATTAATAGACATATTGGTAGGATTGAACCAAGCATTGTGTAAATTTGATTTTTGAAAATAAATTTAGTGCCAAACGAGTTTTTCATATCAAAACGAATTTTTAAATCTGACATCCAAGGTAAAAAAGATTCCAGTCCAATTGTGCGTATATCTGTAATAAGTATTTCACTAGCAATTGTTGTTAACCTTATAACCTTAGCTGTTGTTAGTGGTTTCCAACAAGAAGTTCGCCAAAAAATTTCTGGGTTTGGGTCTCATCTTTTTGTAAGAGGGCAGGGGGATGGTTCAAATTATGATTCACCACCTATTTTAAAAGGAAATCCTAACATTATTAATTTAAAAAAATCACCTGAAATAAAAAGTATTTACCCTGTTGCATTTAAACCTGCAATTCTTCAATCATCTAAAATTGAAAGAAAAGTTAATTTGTCAAAGGGAAAAGATACAAGTTTTATTCAACAAGATGTTCAGGGGGTAGTTTTTAAGGGAGTGGATACTTCTTATAACTTTTCTTTTTTTGAAAATTATTTAACTGAAGGTCGTGTGCCCAACTTGTCAAAATCAAAATCATTTTCAGAAATATTGGTTTCAAAAAAAACAGCAACATCACTTAATTATAAGGTTAAAGATACAATTAACGCATTTTTTGTCAGAAATAAACCAATCAAACAACAATTTATTGTCAGTGGAATATATAATACTGAACTTGAAGAATTTGATAAAAAAATAGTATTCACTGATTTAAAAACTGTTCAAAATTTAAATGATTGGGGATTAAATGCAAGCATAAATATTTCAGATACGGTTTATAACAATCAGTTTATTTTATCAGCTGATGTTTCTGGATCTGGTAGAAATTTTTTATATGATTGGGGAAATGGTTTTCAAAAATATAATGCGTTTTTATTTTATCCAAAATCTGATACTTTAATCAGATTAATTGTTAAAGAGTATGATTTTAATAATCAAAAAAATAATCTAACAGATACTGCTTATCTTAAGGTTAATATTTCAAATAAACTACCTGAAAATTATACGATTCAAACGGATGATTTTGACGAGATAATCAAACAATATAAAGATTTAAAAGGTTTAAATTATGATGTATTTGTCTCTGATAATCAAGTTATTAGATTTAGTCATGATGATAATAAAAGCAATAATGAAAATTACATTTCAGGATTTGAAATCATGATAAAAAATTGGGGCAATTTAAATGAGTCGAAATTAAATATTCAAAAAAAGATTGGATTTATTCCTGACAATCAAGGGATGATTTTAAATGTTAAAAGCATTGTTGACAATGAAAAAGATCTGTTTTTATGGCTAAGTTTTTTGGATATAAATGTTTTAATAATATTGATATTAATGCTTTTGATAGCAATTATTAATGTTGGTTCAGCTATGTTGGTAATTATAGTTGTTAGAACAAATTTCATTGGGATTTTAAAAGCTATTGGAGCAAGAAATTGGTCAATAAGAAAAGTTTTTCTTTATCAAGTAGCTTTGTTGATTTTAAGAGGAATGTTTTGGGGTAATGTAATAGGTTTGTCTTTGTGTTTTATTCAATATCAATTTGGAATTTTTTCTCTAAACCCTGAAGTATATTATCTTAATAAGGTCCCAATAAAGCTTGATTTTTATCATTGGTTGTTTTTGAATTTAGGTACAATTATAGTTTGCTTAATTTCTTTATATATACCTAGCTATGTAGTAACTAAAATAAGCCCAACAAAATCAATAAAGTTTGATTAATTCCAGCAGATAATGTTTCCAGCTTGTAATGCTGCTAAGTAAACTTTTCTTAATTTATTTACTTCAGATTTCGCCATTTCATCTCCATTTTTGGCTTTGATTTTAAGTTGATAATAGGTGTCTATTGTTTCACCAAATAAATCATTTTGAAGTCTGTTTTTTATTTGAATTATTTTAGAATTCAATTCAATTAGATAATGCTCTAATTCGCCTAATTCTGTTACATCATCATGAGACATATTTTTTTTTCTTAACAAAGCGGAGTATCTAGGCAACATATTATTTAGTAGTGCCATAAACCGATCCATTTCTCGATCCATTTCATGCTTGTTGTATTCAAATTGAGTCATTGAAAAAAAATATCTTTTGAATATAGTATTTTATTTTAATATTCAACTAAAAATACCAAATAAAAATTATGGTGTTGAAATGGAAACAGGTATAATTTTCCCATTGAAAAATTTGTTACCAGTTAAAGCAAAATTACATATGTATTCAGCTATTTCAGAAGGTTTAGTAGGTGCAACATAATCAGGGAAAGCTTCTTCAAGCATTTCAGTTTGTACAGCACCAAGACATAAACAATTAATTTTAATTCCTGATTCTTTGTATTCCTCAGCAAGCATCTCGGTGATATTACAAATAGCTGCTTTAGCACTTGAATATGCTGCCAATCCAGCGAATTTAATAGACCCTTGATAGCCACCTATAGAGCTAATATTTACTATGTGAGATGATTTGTTAAGCTTTGGGTAGCATTGTTGAATGGTTTTAATAACACCAAATACATTAACTTGATATGACAATAACAAATCTTTACTAGTTAATTTATTAAACTCTTTATTAATCAAAAGTCCGGCATTATTAATTAATACATCGATGCTTTCTTCTTTTTGAATGATTTCTTCTAATTGCTTTTCAATATTCCCATTTAGATCAAATGATACACAAGTTACATTTGAATATTGATTAAATGATTGATTCATTTTATCTAGATCTCTGGATAAAGCATAAATTTTGTGTGATTTATTTTTTGAAAGTTGAATAACAACCTCCTTTCCAATACCTCTGCTAGCACCAGTTATAATTATTGTTTTATTCATCAAAACTGATTGTAAGTTCACTGCTATTTGTTTTTGCTTGACATGCTAGTATATAGCCTTCATCCACTTCTTGATCTGTTAGTGCATAATTAACTTCCATTTTAACATCTCCTTCAATTACTTTTGCTCTGCATGAGCAGCACAAACCTCCTCTACAGGAAAAAGGAACATCAATTCCATTTTTTTCAGCAGCATCAATCAACAATGGACCATTTTCAGGAACAGTCATTTCATAACTCTTATCATCTAATATTATTTTAACAATGCTTTCTCCTTTAAATTTTTTATTGTTCGATGATTTTTTTGAAGACTCCATCTTTACTGGTGTTGTAAATAATTCGTAGATTATTTTGTCTTCTTTTATACCAAATAATTTTAATGCGTCCCTAATTTCAATGATCATATTTTCTGGTCCACAAATTAAAAATTTGTCTGATTTTAAGATGTCTAAATCTTGTTTTACTAGTTTCTTTACAAAATCACCGTCAACTCTTTTAGAATCATTTGTTTCATTTTTTTCTTGAGAAAAGAAAAACTCAGTTTTTGAATTATTGAGTGAAGCAATTTCTTTATAAAATATTGATGATGAAATGGTTTTGTTACCGAAATACAAAAGCATTTTTCGATTGGATTCTTCAAGTGTTTGGGCGATTGAATAGATTGGGGTGATTCCACTTCCAGCTGCGAAAGCAACTATTTTTTCATCTTTATCATTGATTTTAAAATTACCTTCTGGTTTTGAAATAAGTATTTCATCCCCAATCACAACTTTTGATTTAAGATAATTTGATACAATACCATCAGTGATTGTTTTTACTGCAATTTCAAGAGGCTTTTGAGGTTTGGAGCATAAAGAATAAGATCGTATTTCCTCTTTATTATTTATGGTCATTTTTAAATTGATGTATTGACCAGAGCTAAATGATAAATAATCCTCTGGAATGTTATTAGTATCAAATGTGATTTTTACAGAACCATCAGTAGGATGTGTGATTTCTATAATTTTTGCTGATATGAATTTATCATCAGAAGTCGATTTTGACTTGTTTTTTAAAAAATTAAATAGTCCCATAATTAATCATCAAATGATATTAAAACTTCTTTAGTTTGAGGGTGTGATTGACATGTTAAAACATACCCATCTTCAACTTCGTCAGCATCTAGAGCATAGTTAACTTCCATTGAAACTTTTCCTTTAAGAACTTTTGCTTTACATGTGCAACAAACTCCACCTTTGCAAGCAAAGGGTAAGTCAGCTCCATTTTTTTGAGCTAAATCTAAAATATTGTCACCATCAGACTTCATTTCTAAATCAAATGAATCTCCATCAATTTGAATGGTAACAAGGCTGTCAAAAGATTTTTGTTTTGTGCTTTTATTTGTAGATTTTTTTTGACTAGAAGAGCTCGTAAATAACTCGAAGTGTATCTTTTCTTTGTTTACTCCATGATTTTTAAAACTTTCACTTACTTCTTTAATCATGCTTTCAGGGCCGCATAAATAAACACCATCAATATCTTCATTTTTTAAAAATGTTTTTAGGAAAGCATCATTTTTTTCTCTATTAATTCGTCCTTGTTGAATTGTATTGCCAATATTTTCTTTAGAGAAAACATGAACCATGCGAAATTGTTCAAGATATTTATTTTTAAGACTTTCTAATTCTTCTCTAAAAATGATACTTGAAAATCCCTTATTTCCATAAAATAAAGTAGCAGAGCTTTTGGGTTCATTTAACAAAACAGATTTGATCATTGAAAGAATAGGGGTGATTCCGCTACCAGCTGCATAAAAAATATAATTATTACTATTATTTATGTCTGTGTTTAGTATAAAATTACCCATGGGTTTCATAACCCTTAATAAATCTCCTTTTTTTAAAATGTCATTTGCGTAAGATGAAAAAACACCATCTTTAATTTTTTTTATGGCAACCTTATGAATTCCTTCATCTGGTGTAGAGCAGAGTGAGTATGCCCGTCTAACATTTTCTCCATTAATTTTATTTTCAATAGTTAAGTATTGTCCGGAAAAGAAATTAAATTCATTTTTTAGATCATTGGGAATGTCAAAAGTTAAAGAGACACAGTCTTCTGTTTCTTTAGTGATTTCCTTAATTTTTATGTCATATAATTGTACGCCCATATACTTGTATTCAACGCTCAAAAATAGTTAAATTGTTACGATTTTATAAAATTGAAGTGAATCTTTGTAAATTAGCCAACTTGTTATGAGAAATTATTTGTTTTTTGTTGTTGTTTTTCTTTCATTTTGGATGAATAATGTGAATGCACATGAATATCATTTTTCATTTGCTGAAGTTGGCTTTAACCATAAATGCAAATGTTTAGAAATATCAATATCAGTTGCGGCGCATGATATTGAATTTGCTCTTAAAAAGAAAGGCCTATTAAAGGGTTCAATAGAGCGAGATATTACCGAGAATGGCATTTCATCGGATTTAAAAAACGAGTTTTTAGATCATTTTATTATAAATGTTGACAATCAAGATGTCGAGTTGTCAATAGATGGTTATGAGTTCACCGATGATGGTCTTTTGTATATTTATATGAGTTCAAAAACAATAAATATTACTGACTCTTCAGTTCTTCAATTTAAATATGATATTTTGATGGAATCATTTAGTGACCAACAAAATAAATTAACCTTTCTTTATAACAATTTGAAACAAACGCTATCATTTATCAATGGC
>MDTA01083308.1_pt1 | contig 11369 bp, 11 predicted proteins | sample 811151 | NCBI WGS metagenome assembly MDTA01 (sample SAMN05326648, study PRJNA326480) | marine metagenome | isolation source: seawater | place: Indian Ocean: South | collected 2010 | reverse complement strand
TCAATATTAATAAAGACTTTACGTCATAGATTAGAAAATGCTGGCCTAATTAACTCTGGTATCTATGAAAGAAAACTTATTAATAAGTTTTCTTATGATAAAAGAAAAGTTTATACAGAACCAATATCTTTTTCTCAAAATATTAAGTCTTCTATGAGTAACGAGAATAAATTGCAGATCAAGAGAAATATTGAGGACAACTTTAATTTAGACTCTCATAGATTAGGTTTTGCAGTAGCTCAGATTAATAACATGTTTATTATAGCTCAAACAAAAAACAAGATTATTTTAGTTGACCAGCATGCTGCACATGAGAGGATAGTACTTGAAAACCTAAAAACAGCATACTTAAAAAATAATATTGATAGACAGGTACTTTTAATGCCAGAGGTATTAGAGATAGAAGGAAATATTGAATTATTTTTAGATAATAAAGAGAAAATTCAAAAGTTAGGTATAATATTTGAAGAGTATGGAGAAAATACTTTATTGGTTAGAGAATTACCAGGAATATTAGGAAAAATAAATATTAAAGAACTATTTGATGATATATATATGCAGCTAGAAAAATTTGATGAAGTTAACTTAAATAACAACCAAATAGAGACACTATTTTCAAGTATTGCATGTCATAATAGTATTCGTGCAGGAAGAAAACTTAATATTGAAGAAATGAATAACTTATTAAGACTAATGGAGAAAACCCCTAATTCTGGTCAGTGTAATCACGGAAGGCCAACTTTTGTGGAGTTAAATATAAAAGATATGGAAAAATTATTTGGCAGAAATTAATTGAAAACTAAGAATATTACCTTTATGGTTCCATAAGTTTTTTCGTATTTAATGTACTTATTTAAAGCAGGTTTAAGTTGGAAGCTTTTTTCTGTTTCACAAACTAAAAATGCATTTTTTTTTAATAATTTAATATCACATATAAATTCTATAGCAGGATTTAATAAACCTTCATTATATGGGGGGTCAAGGAAAATTAACTTATATTTATAGGGAAGTATTTTTAGATTAAAGAAATTTTCATTAATTACTTGAGTGTTATTATGAATATTTAAGCTTTTTATATTATCTAGGATAGTATTATAAATTTTTATATTTTTTTCTATCAATGTACAATGAAACAATCCCCTAGACAAAGCTTCGAATGAAACAATCCCTGTTCCTGCAAAAGCATCAAGCATGTAATTATTATTTCTCCATTTATAAAATTCTAATTTATGTATCAAAATGTTAAAAATAGCTTGTCTGATTTTGCTAGAAGTAGGTCGTAAAATAATATTTTTTATTGATTTTACTTTTCTTAACTTCAATGAACCTGCGGTTACAATCATAAGTAATTAAATTTAAGTTTATTTATATTTAAAAATTTTATTTCTCCAGTTTTCAAAGATCCGATTTTATAAGGTCCATATTGTATTCGAATTAATTTATTAACACTAAATCCAAGCTTTCTAAAAATTTTTCTAATATGTTGATTTTTTCCCTCATCTAACTTTACTAATACCCAGCTATAAGTTTTAGTTTTTTTTATAACTGTAATTCTTAAGACTGAATAAAGTTTATTTTCTATATAAATACCTTTTCTGGCTTTTCTTAAAAGGCTATCGGTTACTAATCCTTGAACTTTTACCTTATAAACTCTAATTATTTTTGAAGAAGGTTTTTCTAGATATATTTTAATTTTTGTATTATTCGTTAATAATATCAAGCCTTGAGAATTAAAGTCTAGTCTTCCTATAGAATGTAAGCCACCTTTTATTTTTTTACTTATATTCTTAGGAACTAAATCGTAAATTTTTCTCCTATTTTTTTCATCATTATGGGTACATATTATGCCTTTAGGTTTGTTAATAGCAAGCATAGCTAAATCTTTATTATCTTTTATCTTTGATGTTTTTTTTGTATCCAATTAAATTATATTCCTTTTTTAGCTGCTTTAATAAAACTTTTAAAAAGATCATTATCACTTTTTTTAATCAAAAACTCTGGATGCCACTGAACTCCAATACAAAAATTCTTAGACTGATCTTCAATTCCTTCTATAACACCATCAGGAGCTTTAGCATTTATAGTAAGTCCTTTACCTGGTAAATTTATTGATTGATGATGTGCACTATTTACTTCAATAAACGGTTTTTTTATTATTTTATATAATTTCGAACTTAAATTTAAATTTACAGTGTGACTTACTTGGTTTCTGGGATTCTTTTGTTCATGCTCTATATCTGTAACTAGGTCTTTTTTGATATCTTGGAAAAGACTCCCACCATAAGTAATATTAATAAGTTGTTGCCCTCCACATATCCCAAGAACAGGAATATTTTTTTTTAAGGCTAATTTACAAATTTTAATTTCAAATGCAGTTCTACTATTTTTAATAAATATATTTTTATACTTTTTTTTTTCTGAGTAATATTTAGGATCAATATCAAATGCTCCGCCAGTAATAACTAAGCCATCCATTATATCTAATATTGAATTTATTGAATTATTATCATAAACTAAAGGCATAGGTATACCTCCAAAATTACTTATTGAAGAACAGTAGTTTTCTCTTATTGCATACCAGGGAAACTTGGAGTAAGTTTTAGTTATCTCTAAATCTAGTGTAATTCCTATTAATGGTTTTTTTTTTAACATAATTAAATTTTTTTTGATAATAATATACTTTGCAATTATCTCAAATAACAAAAATTGCTATAATGAAAGCAAAAAAAGCTTTTACTAAAAATGAAGTGCCAGTAGGAGCAGTTGTTTTTAATCAAAATAAAATTATTTCTACTGCTTATAACATGGTCATTTGCAATAATGACCCTCTGGGTCACGCTGAAATACTAGCTTTAAAAAAAGCAACTAAAAAACTAAAAACTACTAACCTGATGAAATACAGTCTTTATGTTACGTTAGAGCCATGTCTTATTTGCAGTTATATTATATCTAAGTTTAAAGTAGGAAATTTATATTTCGGAGCTTATGATGTAAGAAATGGTGGTATATACAATGGAAACAAATTTATATTTAACGAACCGTCACCCTATATACCCAACATTTACGGAGGTATAGGTGAAAAAGAAAGCGAGGATTTATTAAATCAATTTTTTAAAGGCATTAGAAAAAAGTTATGAACCAATATCTTTTCTATAAAAACATCCTTTCCATGAAATATTTTTACATACTTCATAATTCAATTCCAATGCATTTTTCATTTTGTTAGCCTTAGTAACTATATTTAAGACTCTACCCCCATCAGTTATATAATCTCCTTTGTTGTCTTTTTTTGTGCCGGCATGATAAATTCTAATATTTTTCTTGTTCTCATAGAGTTTTAAACCGTCAATTTTCATTCCTTTTGTATATTTTTCTGGGTATCCCTTGCTGGCTAATACAACACAAGTAGATATATCATTCTGAAGCTTTATATTTATACCTCTTAAATTTTTTTTCTTTAAAGAAATACAAATATCTAAAAAACTATTTTTTATTCGAGCAAGAACTGCCTGACACTCTGGATCTCCTAATCTAACATTATACTCTATTAGATGTATGCCTTTCCTAGTAAACATAACACCAGCATATAAAAATCCTGAAAAAGGATAGCCTAATTTTTCCATTGTTTTTAGTGTAGGGTTAATAATATTTGAAATTATTTCAGAAACTACCTTTTTCGTTTCTCTAGGAGAAGGAGATATACATCCCATTCCACCAGTATTTAACCCTTTATTCCCATCTGCTACTCTTTTATAGTCTTTAGCACTGCCCAGGAACTTAGCATTGGTACCATCTACGGCAAAAAAAAAGCTTCCCTCTTCTCCAACTAAGCATTCTTCTATAATAATTTTAGAATTACTATTTCCTAAACTACCATTTATTATATTATTTAAAAACTTTTTAGCTTCTATAATTGACTTTGCAACTATTACACCCTTGCCTGCAGCTAAGCTATCCATTTTAATAACCAAAGGAAACTTTTTTTCTTCAATTATTTTTTTGGCTTGCTTTGCATTTTCACAAACTAGCCACTTAGCTGTTTTAATTTTAGATATATCACAAATTTTTTTAGTAAAATATTTTGATGATTCCAATAAAGAGGCATGCTTGCTAGGGCCAATTACACTGATCCCTTCCATTATCAAGAAATCAGAAATACCTTTTTCTAAATACTCCTCAGAACCTGGAATTACCATATTGATTTTATTTTTTTTACAAAACTTAAGTATAGATATAAAGTTATTAGTATCAACTTTAGCAATATTAGATACTAGTGCTATACCAGCATTCCCAGGAGCACAATAAACTTTTCCAATATTTTTAGATTTAGATAGCTGATAGCATATAGAATGTTCACGTCCTCCTGCTCCTAATACTAAAATATTCATACTATAGTTTTCTCCAAAAAAATTATATATTATGATTATTAATACAAATGTAATTTATAATGTCAAATGTCCCTGAGTATAGTGTATCAGAATTATCTTCTCTAATTAAAATAAAACTAGAACAGGATTTTTCTTATGTTCAAATTAGAGGAGAAATTTCAGACCTGAAATTGTGGAACGGACACTTTTTGTTTAATTTGAAAGATGAAGAAGGGATGCTAGCAGCAAGAATTTGGAAAAATAGGGTTCCTTATCTTAATTTTAAACCGGAAGAAGGAATAGAAATTATAGCTGCAGGAAAAATTAGCACTCATCAAAAAAGATCAGGTTATAATCTTATTATTGAAAATATTAAGGCTTTAGGTGAAGGAGACCTATTAAAGTTAATAGAAGCCAGAAAAAAGAAATTAAAAGAAGCAGGTTTGTTTAATAAATCTTCTTCCATTCCTTTACTGCCTGATAGAATTGGTGTTATTACATCCCTAACAGGAGCAGTAATTGAAGATATAAAAAAAAAAATATCTTTAAAGTTTCCTTCACATTTATTAATTTGGCCTATAAGTGTTCAGGGAGTTTCAGCTGAAAAAGAAATAATTGAAGCTATAAGAGGCTTTAATGTAATTGCAAAACATAAAATTCCAGATGTAATTATACTAGCTAGAGGAGGAGGTAGTATAGAGGATTTAATGCCATTTAATTCTGAAAATCTAGCTCATGAAATTTTTAAGTCTAAAATTCCTATTATATCGGCAGTAGGACATGAAACAGATTTTACCATTGCTGACTTTGTTGCTGATCATAGAGCCTCTACTCCAACGGCTGCTGCAGATTTGGTAGTACCAGATAAAAAGGAAATAGAATCTAAAGTAAAGGGTTACAATAAAAATATTAATTTAAGTATAAATAGATTAATTTCTATTAATATATCAAGGAAAAAACAAGCTACATTAAGGATAATAAACCCTAAGAAATTAGTTAATAGTAATAGATTGAGGTTAGAAAATATTTTATCACAGTTTAACAAGACTATTAAATACAAATTCACAGAAAAGAAAAATAAAGTAAATGCATTTTCCCTTAAAACGCCTAGATTTCTTATGAATACTGCTGAAAAAAACCTAAATAAAAACAAAAAACATATTAATAATATAATTTTAAAAATATTTATTGAAAAAAAGCAGTTTTTGCAAAATAAATTAGATATACTTAACTCTAGTTCATACGAAAAATGGCTAAGGAAAGGATTTGCTATTGTAAATAATAAGGAGGGCAGATTAGTTAAAGATTTAAATAATATAAAAATTAATGATGAAATAAACATTAGACTTTTTAAGGGAGTAGTAAATGCTAATATTAAAAAAATTAAAAAATTATAAAAATTTTTTCTTTATTTTCTTTATTTTTTGTTTTTATAAATTAGCTGGCTTTACTAATGCAGCAGAACTAAAAGGAGACTTCATTCAAGGTGGTTTATTATTTGGAGAAACAAATTCAGATAATACAGTTTTATATAATAATAAAGCAGTCCCAATAGATGAAAAAGGAGAGTTTCTTATAGGTTTAGGCCGCAAGCATCCAAAGTTTGGTGAATTAACAGTAATAACACCAAATGAACAGATAGTAACTAAAAAAATAGAAATTAAGCAAAGAAAATATCATATACAAAAAATAAATAATTTAGAACAAAGTAAAGTAACTCCACCAGAGAGGTATTTTGAAAGGATAAAGAAAGAGGTCGCTAAAATTAAAAAAGCAAAATCTTTTGACATTAATAACTCATATTATCATGCAGGCTTTAGCATGCCTACTGAGGGAATAATTACTGGAGTTTATGGAAGTCAAAGGATTTTAAATGGAGTACCAAAAAGGCCGCATTATGGCATAGATATAGCTAACAAAATAGGAACTCCCATATTATCTCCAAGTGATGGAATTGTAGTATTAGTTGAAAAAGACTTATATTTTTCAGGAGGAACTATAATAATTTCTCACGGTAGAGGCCTTACATCTTCTTTGCTTCATTTGAAGGACATTTTAGTTGAAGAAAGAAGTAATGTAAAAAAAGGACAAGTAATTGGATTAATGGGTGATACTGGGAGGGCAACGGGGTCCCATTTAGATTGGAGAATGGAGTTAAGAGGTGTTAGAATCGACCCTTATTTACTTATTAAAAAAAAAAATAATTAATTTTGGTCTTTTTCATATAATTTCTTATCCCATCTTCTGTGTATCCAGAGCCATTGTTCAGGACATTCCTTAATCCAAGAACTTAAATGATTATTTATTTTTTTTAGTATAAATTCTACTTTTTGATTATGTTTTAATTTAGAGTTTGTGTAAGAAATTTTGTTAAAAAAAACTATTTTATGACCATTATTTATTCTTAGTAACTTAATTGGTACAATGTCTAAATCCATTCTAATAGCAAGCTCTGCAATTGCAGTCGCAGTTTTAGCAGGTTTGCCTAAGAAGTTTACATTAACACCTTCATTAAGTTTTTGATCCATTAATAGAGCTAACCCTTTTCCTTTTCTTAACCATAAAAATGATTTTTTTGCTCCTAGGTCTCCTTTAGGAACATAAGTAGTTTTTTTATTTCTATATTTTTGAATAAGCTTATCTAGATAAAAATTATTAGACTTCCTGTAAATCCCCATTAACTCAGTATTAAGTTTGTTAATTACATAAGGTCCAATTTCCCAATTTCCAAAATGCGCAGAAAAAAAAATGATCCCTCTTTTTTTTTTTTTATTTTTTAAAACTAGGGCCTTTGCATAATTAAAGCCTAAAATTTTGGTACTTTTGCATTTAATTGGATCATAATTATGTAAAAAAGAAAATTCTCCATAGTTTTTTCCGAGGTTTTGCCACATATTCATACAAATTATTTTTATTTCATTTTCTGATATTTTGGGCCAAATGTATTTTAGGTTTATTATTGCTCTGTTATTTAATTTTGTTTTTGGTCCAATTAACCTAAATAAATAACCACAAATATAAATAGATTTTTTTTTGCCAATAATTTTAAGAAATAAAAATGTTAAATATATAAATCTTGCAATTAAAAAACTAAATATTTTATTAAACATTAACTTTAACTTTCTGCATGAAAAGTTTATAAAACTCATCTTGATTGAATTCAATTTTTAAAGGAATAATAAAAATTTTACTCTTAAATTTATCTGGTACCTTAACATAATCTTTTTCTGTAGTTATTACAGATAATTTTAAACTTTCAGATAAAGAAATTATATTTTCAAAGTTTTTTCTTTTATACCTGTAATGGTCTGGAAACTCGATCTTTTTAACTAAATTAAAACCATAGTTTATTATAGAGTTAAAAAAGTTATCAGGATGAGCAATTCCGGTAAAAGCTAGAATATTTTTATTTTTTATTTTTTCTAATAAGATCTTTTCATATAACATTTTTACAAAAATAGTTGGCTTTCCGCTATGTAAAATTTTCGGGTCTAGAGATTTTTTTTTTCCATAAAAAAATATTATATCAGCTTTTTTAATTCCGCTTTTTATGTCTTCTCTTAAAGGGCCTGCAGGTATAATTCTTTTGTTACCAAATTGTTGTTTTTGGTTAACAGTTAATATATTAAAATCTTTTATAACTGAATAGTCTTGCAGACCGTCATCTAATATAATTAGATTTGCTCCTTCTTTTATTGCCCTTTCTATGCCAGATTTTCTATCTTTTGCCAACCATGTTGAAGTAATTTTAGAAACTAGTACTGATTCATCTCCTACTAAAGAAGGGTCACTATTTTCATAGACAGGAACTACTTTTAAATTATTTTTACTTTTATACTGCTTTTTTACAATATGAACAAAAAAGTTTTTTTCCAAAAAGAATCTGGCTAACTGCATTGTTAAAGGTGTTTTTCCACTTCCCCCTGCTATTATATTACCTACACATATTATAGGAACACTAAATTTACAGGGTTTTGTATATGATTTATTAAAAAAATTACCTAAAAGCCAAAAAATAGTTAAAGGATAGAGTATATATTTTAAAATTGAGTTATCGTTATACCAAAATTTTGGGGTTTTCATTTTTTTTTTCTAAAGAAATAATTTTTTTAACAATTTCATTCTCTTTTTTAGGAAAACTTTGAGTTACAGAAAAAGCTTTTTTACCAATATCATATAGTTTATTTTTATCGCGATATAAATCAATTATTATTTTTGATAAGTTGTCATTATTGTTTAATAATTTTATAGCTTTTTTGTTTTTTAAAAGATTTACAGAATATTTTATTTTTGAAAAATAATTTCCTACAATAATACATTTAGACATTTGAGCAGGCTCTATAATATTATGTCCACCAACTGGAACAAGCGTTCCTCCTAGTATTATTAAATTAGATGAGGAAATTAATGTTCCACTTTCGCCAAAAGTATCAGCTAAATATATTTGAGTATTCTTTGTAGGATATTGTGAAACTGATCTTTGTTTAAATTTAAGGTTAAAACTTTTAATAATTTTTATAACTTCATTAGCTCTTTTTGGATGACGTGGTTGTATTATTAACATAATATTTTTTGTTTTTCCCATTACTTCCTTAAATGATTTTAATAATATTTTTTCTTCTCCAGAATGAGTGCTTAAGGCTGATATAATAAAGAATTTTTTTATCTCTTTTCTAATTCTATTTTTTTCAGCTATTTGTACTTTTAGTTTTGGGGAAGAGTTTTTTAAATTATAAACATCATGAATATCAATATTTGCAAACTTATTTAATTTATCTTTTTCTTCTTCTGATTGAGCAATAATAATATCAAAGCTTTTTAACAGAGTGCTAAAAAATCTTTTAAAAATAGCCCATCTTTTTAGTGATTTATTTGAAAAGCTAGCTTGAATCAGCACTAAAGGAATTTTTTTTTTACGGCAATTTGTAATGATATTAGGCCATATTTCAGATTCAACAAAAATTGCTATATTTGGTTTCCAGTTAAATAAAAATTTTTTTATAGAAACGTTAAAGTCTATAGGTAGAAATTGATGGTAAACTCTATTAGAAAAGTTTTTTTTTACATAGTTTGCAGATAATAATGTGCTTGTAGTAATTAGTATATCATAATTTCTATTAAGAAATTCTTTTGATAATTTCATTATAGACTTTACTTCACCAACGCTACAAGCATGAAGCCAAATTAATTTTTTTTTTTTGTTATCTACTCTACTTAGTAAACCAAGCTTTTCTTTATATTTTTTTGTATGTTCTTTCTTTAAAATTACTCTTAAAAAAATTATTAATAAAATAAAAGGAGAAATTAGATATAATAAAAAATTATAAAAAAATAAAAACACTTAAATTCCAGCTAAAGCCATATTTTCTACTAAAATAGTAGGTGAATTAATATTTTCTGTGATTTTTAAATCATTAGCAGGTATTATTTTTTTTAAGATATCCTTCATATTTCCTGCAATGGTAACTTCATTTATTGGAAAAGTGATTTCTCCATTCTCTATCATAAATCCAGCAGCACCTCTGCTATAATCCCCATTTACAGGATTAAAGCTCATTCCTAGCATTTCTGTGACATATATTCCTTTTTGTATAGGTTTCATAAGGTCTTCTGGTGATACCTTTCCATTATTTAGAGTTAAATTGTAAGGGCTAGAATTCCCATTAGGTTTTATTTTTAATTGTTTAGCACTTCGTAATCCTAATAAATAATTAATAAAAACTCCATTTTCTACTAGATTTAGATTTTTAGTCTTTATTCCTCTTGAGTCAAACGGAACAGACCCTAATCCTCTAGGTAATTGTGACATATTTGCAATTGTAATACTTTCATTGCAAATCATAGTATTAATCTTTTTTGATAAAAAACTAGTTCCTCTTGCGATTGATGAACCAGAAATGCATGAGGCCAGAGATGATAGTAGACTTTTAGCTATTCTAGGCTCAAATAATACGTCAACATTGCTACTTTTTATTTTTTTAGAATTTAATCTAGAAGCAGCCCTTTCTCCAGCTTTTTCGCCAACTTCTATAGGATTTTTTAAGTCATCGAAATGTATTGCTGCAGAATAATCATAATCTCTTTGCATGTTAGTATCTTGGCCAGCAATAGCAATAGCAGAAATAGAATGAATAGTTTTTTTATAACTTTTAAAAAAATCCTTCGATGATAAAAAAGAAAATTCTGTTCTACTAGTGCTTGCTGAAGCTCCCTCTGTATTTGTTACTCCTTTAACATTTAGCATTTTTTCTTCTGCTTGCATCACTAGATCCGTTAGTGCTTTTTTATCTATAGTGTTATTATCTTCTAAATCTAATTTATTGAGACTATCCGCATAATCACTAGCATCAGGCAAACCGGAAAAAGGATCCTCTGGAGATGAGGCAGCCATAAACTTTCCTTTTTCTAAAAAAGCAATGACATCTAATCCCTCAATATTATTAGCACTAAGTGTTGCATTCTTTTTTCCAAGCACTACATCTAAAGTGATAATACTTCCATCTGAACTTTCAATATTTTCTAATTTTACATTCCTACTTTGCACAGAAAGTAATTTGTTATTAGAAATAGTAAGCTCAAAATCATCTAAACCTACTTTTTTATAATTTTTTAAAACTTCCTCACCAAATTGTTCTATATTGTTTTTTTTCAAATGATACCTCAATTTAATATGTTACTATAATATAATTTCGCATATACAGTCATATGAGATTAATTTTTTTTTCATATCCTCGCAACCTTGAAGGGCTATTAGTTTTGAAGTTTCTTTATCATATATGCTGTAACTAAAACCTACAGCATATTTATTAAAAACTTTATTAGAATTTTTAGGAACACAAATTGCTCCAGATTTAAATTGTTCTAATTTATCATACATAACATTATATTCTAATAAAATATCTTGGAAAATATTAATGTAATTATCTTGGTCAGCTACAATATTTTTCTGCAGAAAAAATAATAAAAAAAATAATTTTATAAAAAAAAACATATTGTTATTAT
>MDTA01020927.1_pt1 | contig 11369 bp, 11 predicted proteins | sample 811151 | NCBI WGS metagenome assembly MDTA01 (sample SAMN05326648, study PRJNA326480) | marine metagenome | isolation source: seawater | place: Indian Ocean: South | collected 2010 | reverse complement strand
CTACGTACGCTCACGCGGGCGGATTTACAGTCCGCTGCCTTTAACCACTCGACCACCCCTCCTCTATGAAGAAACTGGCCAATACTAATAAATTAGTACATATGTCAATCTAAAACAGCAACCTCACCTTTGCAAAATACGTGTATTCGTTAAAGCAACGGCCTTTTAGACAAAAAATGGCAATTTGTACATATCTAGATTGAATTATTGTAAGAATTCTGTGATATTCAGTAATAGTGAAAAAAAATAAGGATATTCAACAAATATATGGGTACCATTCAGTTAAAGCAGCTCTTAATAATAAGACAAGACTTCATAAAGAACTGTTTATTTTAAATAAATATTCAAATTTTTCTAAGAAATATCAAAATATTGTTCCAAGTATACAAATATTAGAAGCTAGAGATTTTATGAAAAAATTTGGAAATGAAACAGTCAATCAAGGTATTTTATTAATCACAACAAAATTAAAACACAAAAGTTTGGATGATTATCTAGATTGTGAAAAAAATAAAAAAAATTCAGTTATAATTATACTTGATCAAGTAACTGATCCTCAAAATATTGGATCAATAATGAGATCATGTGCATTGTTTAACTGTGGAGCAGTTATAGTAGGTAAAAATAATTCACCAGAATTAACAAGTTCATTAATAAAAGCTGCATCAGGAGCAATTGAAAAAGTAGAATTTATAAAAGTTACAAATTTACAAAGAGCTATCAAATTTCTAAAAAAAAATAATTACTGGATATATGCAATGGACAGTGGGGAAAAAAATTCTAATATTGATCAATTAATTTCAAATAAAAGTGTTTTCGTTTTAGGAGCAGAAGGTAAGGGCATAAGAGAAATTATTAAAAAAGAATGTGATGATCTTATAACAATACCTATTAATAAAAATTTAGATTTAGGAATAGATAGTTTGAATGTTTCTAATGCAAGTTCTATAATCTTATACGAATATTACAAAAAATATTTTTAGGTAAATGATGGTGCCGCAACACGGATTCGAACCGCGGACCTGATGATTACAAATCAACTGCTCTACCAACTGAGCTATTGCGGCAGTAAATTAACTTTTGTTATATTTTAATTTAAAATTCAATCAACTTTATATTTTTCAATAACATCAATATTAGGGGTTAATCCTATTCCATAACCCTCTGGTACTGAAACATATCCATTGTTCGCTTTAACCTGATTAATTATTGAAAAATTTTCTTTTGATATCTCTGTTAAAAAGGAATTGTGAGTTGTATCAAATTCAAGCATACTTTTTGATGGATATAAGCCACCTGGCATGTCTGGCATTGCAGTTAATAAATGTAAGTTAACTGCAACACTGATTGCTGAACCCCACACATGATTTATTACAGGAATAAAATTTGTATGAGCCAGGCTTAAAACCTTTAAATATTCAGATATTCCACCTAATGCGCACACTTCTGGTTGAGCAATATCTATACAATTATTTCGAATTAAGTTATTCCATCCCCATCTAGTAAATTCTGCTTCTCCACCTGCAATATTTACATTTAGCTTTGATTTTAATTCTTTATAACCCTGTAAATCTTCAGGAGCAACTGGTTCTTCAAACCAATAAATATCAAATTCTTCTAATCCTTTTCCAACCCTTAATGCATCAGGTGTATTATATGCATGATTTGCATCAACCATTAATTTAAAATTATCTCCAAGTGCTTCTCTAACTGAACTAACTAACTCAAGATCTTTTTCTGGACCTAATCCAATTTTCATTTTTGTAGCTAAAAAATTCATATCTGCAATTTTTTTTGCTTCATCTTTAAAATGGCTTTTTAATGAGTTAATATCCTTATTTTGTAGCATCATGCCATAACCATATACTGGTATTTTTTCATTTACCATTCCACCAATTAACTCATAAAGTGGTAATTTATAAATTTTTCCAAATATATCCCATAATGCAATATCGATTCCTGAAAGGGCTTGGATTGGCATTCCTTTTTGACCGTGATCTCTTAGTAAATTGTAAATTTTATTCCAAATATATTCTTTGCGAAGTGGATTTTCACCTACTATCATTGGGCTAATTACGTTTTCAATTATAAATTTATTTGCTAAAGCAATATTTCCAGGCCCAAAACATTCACCCCAACCTTCAATACCTTTATCGGTTTTAACACAGACTAGATGTGCTGACCTTTTTTTATAATATTGCTGGGAGTAACCTAACTCCTCCTCTAAATCATATTGCAATACATAACTTTTTATAGATTCAATTTTCAATTTAACTCACCAATTTTAATGCTTCCGTTACTCTTTTAGGTATCAAGTAATCATTTAATGCAAGATGTGAACAATCACAACCTATACCCGATTGTCTAATACCAATATGTGGCAAATCAATATTATATCTTATACCATTAATTTGAATTTCACCAAATCTTAAATCTTTTGCAGCAATTTTTTGCTTCTTCTTATCTTTTGTAAAAACATAAGCTGTTAATCCTGAATCTGTATTATTAGCTTCAGTAATTATATCTTCATTTTTATCAAAACCATAAATACTAATCACAGGACCAAATATTTCTTCACTATATATACTCATTGATTTATCAAGATTATCAAGAATAGTTGGTTCAAAAAAATATCCTTTCAAATCTAAATTTTTAGGCTGACTACCACCATGAATTAATTTGGCACCTTTGTTTAGAGCGTCATCAACTAATCTTTGAACTCTTTCTAGTGCTATTTTATCTATCAAAGGACCCATACCAACATCTCTGTTTTTATCATGGCCTAAGTTAATATTTTTTGCTTTTTCTAGCATAAGTTCTATGACTTTATCTTTAACTGAATTTTCTACATAAACTCTATTAGGAGTTACACATATTTGACCAGCATTGCCAAATTTAACAGCAGTCACGATATTTGCAGCTTCTTCAAGATTTGCATCATCGTAAATTATAACTGGTGCATTACCACCAAGTTCCATTGAATATCTCTTTATAGTTGAGGAGCCCATCTTCATTATATGTCTGCCAGTATTGATTGAGCCAATGAGAGTTAGCATTGAAGGTATAGGTGAAGATGTCATTGTATCACCTACTATATTATCATCTCCACATATTATATTAACAGCACCTTTTGGAAGACCAATCCTATGACATAACTCTCCAACTGCATATGCCGATATAGGCGCTTTAAATGAAGGTTTAATAACTATAGGACATCCAGCAGCCATTGCAGGGCCTATTTTAAAAGCTAAATTTAATAAAGGAAAATTCCATGCAACAATTGCACCAACTACACCAACTGGCTCATCTACAATTGTATGTGAATGTAAACCTTCAGAGTCTGGAATTATTTCAGATTTTCTTTTGAGTATCGCCTCTGAATAAAATTGTAAGCTATTTTTTAGAGAATCAAAATCTTCTTGAGTCCCTGCCCAAGGCTTACCCATTTCTAAATGAATACATTCCCTTAAATGATCTTCATTTTTAATCACTTCATCTCTTAATTTCATCATCCAATCAATTCTTTCATCGACTGGTGTATTAGACCAACTATAAAAAGATTTTTCTGCACTTTCTAATGCTTGTTTAGTTGTATTTTGATCTGCCCAAGCAACTGTCCCAATTTCTTTTAAATCTGCTGGGCAGATTACAGAATGTTCTTTTTCGTTGCCAACTAACTCTCCATTTATATACATCTTTTTTGCTAACATATTTATACCTCTATCAATTTGTTGTTAAATCAAGCCAGTTAATTTCTTCATCACTTAAGATTAGTGAACCAGCTTTTGTGTTAATTGTGACCTCTTCTGGTGTAGCCGCTCCTGTCAATGCAACAACAGGAAATTTTTGGTTAATCGCATATGCTACAGCTATTTCATACATTGAAACATTTTTTTTATCTGCAAGTTCTATTGCTCTTTTTTTTCTTTCAAAATTTTCTTCAGAATAGAATACTCTTACCAAATCTTGGTCTTCAGTAAAATTTTTTTCACCTTTAGCAAAAAATCCTCTTCCTAAAGACGACCAAGCAACTAATAAAAAATTATTTTCTTCGAACCATTTTTTATCTTTATCATCTGTAACAACTGTATCTGGCCAATAAGGCTCCTTAGCTTTGGCTAAAGAAAATTGTGGGCTAGAACCAGACATTCCAATTATATTTTTAGAAGAAGCATAATCATTACAATCTTGTATCCTTTTAGTAGTCCAATTAGAACCTCCAAACGCTCTGATCCTGCCATCATCAACTTCTTTATTAAGTGCATCAACTAATGGTCCTACATCATGACTGGTGTCATCCCTGTGAAACATCCATAAGTCTAAGTAATTAGTTTTCATTCTATTTAATGTTCCATCAATTGCTTTATGAATTGATTCAGGATTTATTTTAGCGCCTCCTGGATGAATTGGTGCACAGTAACCAGGTATTAAACCTTTACCCATTATAAAAAGATTATCTCTTATTCCTTGATTTTTCTCTAACCAATCACCAATCACCATTTCTGAATATCCGTGTTCTTCAACTGAGCCATAAACCTCTGCTGTATCCAAAAAAGTGCCTCCACTGTTTACAAAAGTATCAAGTATTTTAAAATCACGATCTTTTGAGTCTGGATGAAAAATCATTGTACCCAAACCAATGCTTGATAAATTTTTTTCGCTTTCATTAATTTTTACATATTTCATTCTTTTCCTCCAAAATTTATTTTTTTCTTGAAACTGCATCTAAAGTTACAGCTATTAATAATATTGCTCCTGAAAACATTAACTTATCAGCAGCACGTGCTCCAGATAAATCCAGCCCATTACCAAGAGAGCCTATTACTAATGCACCTAATATAGCATTCCAAACACTTCCTCTTCCTCCAAATAATGATGTTCCTCCTATAACTGCGGCCCCAATTGCCTCTAACAGTAATGGACCACCTGCAAATGCATTAAAGGATACTGAAGCATATCTTGATGCACCGATTAAACCGCCAACAGCCGCCATAAAACCAACTATACCAAATGCACTAATTTTTATAAATTCTATTGATATACCAACCCTTCTAGCTGACTCTTCATTACCTCCTACTGCAAATATCGACCTGCCATATGATGTAGAAGTTGAAATCCATCCTAATAAAAAAGTTAGAGCTAATAAAATTAAAATTAATATTGGAACACCTTTATATAAATTTAATAGAACAGTTGCTCCAATTATAAGAATTGAAAAAAATAAAAATTTAACTATTGAAAGCATATTAGTTTCATTTTCTAAACTTTTTTTTGATCTAATAGATCTATTTCTAAATATTAAGTAACCAAATAATACCACGCCTATTATTGCTAGCGCCATACCAAAAGTTGTTGGTAATGTGGTAGTAGAGATTGATCGTATAATTGGATCTCTCACATTAATTGCTCCATTAATACCTAGTATTTTCATCATTAAGCCCTGAAAACCCAAAAGTCCTGCTAAAGTAACAACAAATGAAGGAATCTTAATATATGCAATTATTGCTCCCATAATACATCCCAAAATTGCACCAAAAAGAAGTGAGATAATTATAGCATAAGGAGCGTATAATCCCATATTTGTTGTCAAAACAGCAAGTGTTGCAGCGCATACGCCAGCAACAGCACCAATTGACAAATCTATATCTCCAAGGAGCAGCACCATTGTTACACCAACAGCTAGCGTTCCAACTACTGCACTTTGCATAAAGAGATAATAAAAGTTTCTTGGACTTAAAAAAATTGGCTCCGTAATTCCAAAATATGTCCAGATAGCAACTAATGCTATCATAACGGGTACAAAACTTCCTAGTGGAGTTTCTCTTAAATTAGCAACTTTATCTAAGAAATTTTTCATTTGTAGTTTATTCTCCCCTTGTTATAGCGCTTACAATTTGATCAGGGGTAGATTTTAATTTGTCAAAAACCTCTACATTTTCACCTTGTCGTATAACTGTAATTCTATCACACACTTCAAATACATTATTTAAGTTGTGGGATATAATAACAACAGCATGATTAGTCTCTTTTAACCTTATTACCAAATCTAAAACTTCTTTCGTTTGTGATACTCCAAGCGCAGCAGTTGGCTCATCTAATAAAACAATGCTTGAATCTGATTTGGTAGCTCTTGCAATAGCAATTGATTGTCTTTGCCCACCAGATAAAAAGCCTATCTTCGTATGCATAGACTTTATAGTGCTTACTTTTAAATTTTTCATTGATTCTATAGCACTTTCTTCCATGGATAAATGATCTAAAGGCAACAAAGACTTTGGAATAAATTTCATAAAACTTAAAAGTTTTTTTTCATTACCTAAAAATAAATTTGCTGGTATGTCAAGATTCTCACATAAAGCTAAGTCCTGGTAAACTATTTGAATTCCATACCTAGTCGCATCTTGTGGAGAATTTATATTTACTTCTTTTCCATCAATAAAAAAAGTTCCACTATCGCATAATTGGGAGCCAGATATTGCTTTCATCAATGTTGATTTACCAGCCCCGTTATCACCAACTAATCCCATAACTTCGCCTCTATTAACTTCAAAGTTAAGATTATTGAGAGCTTTTATTCCACCAAAGTTTTTTATAATATTTTTTGCAATAAAGTGTGGCTGAAAATTTGGGGAACTTTCATTCCCCAAATTTAAAGATTTATTAATGTTCATCTAAATTATTAGCCTGAACAGAAAGATGTGTTAGCTGCTTGTCCTTGACATACATCATCTTTAGAAATTGATGAGTCATTATCAATAACATATGCTACACCCTCTTCTCCAACAGCATTGTAGAAACCTACTGGTACCATTGGTATTTCAGCACCAGCTGAATTAGCTGGTGAAAAACCAGCTACAATACCATCCAATGAGTCACCATTAATAAGGGCAACAGTTGCTTTAGCTGTAGACTCCATCATTAAGTTGAAATCTCTCCAAACACTTTGAGTCATTTCACCGGTCAAAATCATTTGAAGTGCTGCTGGTGTACAGTCAAGTCCACTCACTGGAACTTTTCCATCCATACCTTGCTCAGCAAGAGATGCTACTGCTGCTCCAGCATTACCATCATTGGATGAAACTACACCCTGAACGTTATTATTAAGCTTAGTTAAAGCTTGATCCATAGATGTCCTTGCAACTGCTGGGTCCCAACCTTGAGTCCAATTTTCATAACCTAAAACTCTTTCTCCAGATTGGAATAGAGACTCTAGCACATCCATTTGACCATGATAGATCGTTGGTGCATTTGGGTCTGTTGGAGATCCTTTTAACATTACTAAAGTATCACCTTGTTTAGTATTAGCTACAATGTGCGCTGCTTGTGCACGACCAGAAGCTCTTAAATCAGCCTGAACCCAAAAACTAGTGTTTGCTGATTGTATCATTCTATCATAAGCTATAACAGGAACACCTTCTTCAGCGCCCTGATCTGCAATAATTGCGGCTGCTTCTCCATCAATTGGTATAACAACTAAAACTTTAGCACCACCTGATAGACATTGCTCTGCTTGTCTTTGTTGTGCAGAAGTATCATTATTTGCATTTAATACTTCTACTGAAATACCAGGACCCATTTCTGCCATATGTTTTTGGAAAAAAGCAGCATCCTGTTTTTCCCATCTTGGATTAACATTTTCTGGCAACAATAAACAAACATCAGCAGAATATACTGTTCCAGAGAATAGAGTACCTGCAAATGCAAGAGAAACTATCGCAAGTATGCTCTTAAGTTTACTAGTAAAAAATTTCATTTTTCCTCCTTTGTACTAGTTACTACTTAATACAGATACATTTTCTATATTAAATAATTCTTTCAATCGTTTTTGTGTGTCTTCTAAATGCACAATCATATGTTCTTTAGCTTCTTTTGGATTTCTAGATGATATACTTTCAATTATTTTTCTATGGAAAGGTAGTGATTTTTTGTTTAATTCAAAATCCATATTAGTAAGTTTAATACTCATCAATAAACTTGAAAAAATTAGATTTTCAAAAGCTATAAAATACTCATTATGTGATGCATCCAAAATTGATCTATGAAACAATGCGTCTGATTTTATGTAATCATCAAGGGAGTTGGTAGCTTTCTTCATTTTTTTAAAATTTTTTTCTAATTCTAAAATATCATTATCTTCTGCTCTTTCTGCAGCCCACCATGCTGCTTCAGGCTCTATAGCCATTCTTAGTTCAAGCAACTGATAAACTTGTTTTTTTGTTAAGGGACTTGATAAGTGCCACGCTATTACATCATCATCAAATAAAGACCAATTTGACTTTGGCATTATTTTTGTGCCAATACCTCTTCTTATAGTTATTAAGCCTTTACCAACTAAAATTTTTGCAGCATCTCTTACTACGGCACGACTTACTTTATATTTTTGAGAAAGATAATTTTCATCTTCTAAAAGATTGCCCGGTCTATAAGATCCAGATACTATCTTTTTTCCAAGTTCTCTAGCTACCTGTGAAGATAAGCTTCTTATTAAATTCAAATTATTTTTTAAATCATAAAACAATGCTTCATGAACCATATTTTAAGCTACCAAACATCATATGTTTAGTAAATATGAATGTTTAATAAATTTATTTTTGTAGTTGATAACTTTTACAGATTTATTGTAATTATATTTTGTCGTAAAATTTTACAATTTTAGTTGAAATGTCACTAATTTTTTTTAGACTATACTTGTTATTATATAAATAAGACCCAATTCCAAAACCAGTGGCGCCATTTTTAGCCCAAATCTTCATATCTCTAATATCAAATCCTCCAACGACAATTACTGGAATTTTTTTTGGGATAACAGCTAATAAACTTTTTAAACCACTTGGTTGCATCAAATGTGCTGGGAAAATTTTTAATGCATCTGCACCATACTCTATTGCAGATAAGGCTTCAGTTGGTGTAAAAATACCTGGCACAGAAATCATATTTCTTTTTTTTGTTTCTACAATCACGGCTTTATTCATGTTAGGTGATAAAATAAAATCACAACCAGCTTTCTTCGCTAAACCTACTTCTTTTATGCTTAATACAGTTCCTGCGCCTAAAGATTTAATATCACTACAATCACTTTTAATTTTTTTGATTGTTTCAAAAGGATTTTTTGAGTTTAGAGGAATTTCTACTTTAGTAATTCCATTTGAGGTTAATTTATTAACCACTCTTACTGCATCTTTTGTCGGTATTCCTCTAAGTATAGCTATTAATTCTCTATTTTTTTTCATATTTTTAATCTTTTATAAAAATTTTTTAGTCCCTGTATTGTTATATCAGAAGAATTAAAACTACTATTCTCAATTTTTAATTTATTTAAAACACGACTATAAATTTTAGAATTATATTTTGAACCAATTATTGCTACTTTTGATTTTTTAATATTTTTAAAATTATTCTTTATTTCTGAGCCTATTAGGTATCCTAAAATTTCAGATCTTGGGTGGTATTTTTTTTTCGAAAGTAAATATCTTGATCTTATTTCAAATAAATTTGCAAAAATATTAAATTCAGATTTTAATGAAATTAAAAAAGAATTATCAAATACCTTTAAGTTAATTTTTTTTTCTAAAATTGAATGTTTTAAAATTGAGTTAGTCGTTATCATTTCATACATCTCACCTGTCATAAATGTTTTAAAATTTAATATTTTTCCTTTGTAAATTTTAACCCATTTTGAATGAGTGCCTGGAAGGCAAACGTAACCACTATAATTTTTGAATAAACTTAAAAAACCTGATATTTGTGTTTCTTCTCCTCTAATAACGTCATAAGGATTTTTTTGAAAAATACCTTTTACAATAAAGAAATGTAATTTTTTATTTCTTGTATTAACCTTGACTAAATTCTTATTTTTTAAGTTTAAATTTTTAACATAACCAGTATCAATCCAGCCTTGTTGAGATCCAATCATGCCACATGACAAAATTATTATGTTATCATTTAAATTATTTTTTATGCCAAGATTTTTAGTTAATGTTTTTTCAAAATTATTTTTTTTTATATTTTTTATTCCATCACTAGTACTAACCTTTTTAATTATAATATCATTTTTTATAAAATACGCTCTAAAGTTTGTTGTACCCCAGTCTATTGCTATCCAATCAAAATTATTATTATTTTTCACGAAAAATTTTTTTATCATTAAGTATTTAAATTTATCAAAACTAAATTGTTAAAACGTTAGATACCAGGAATATAAGGGACACCGTCTCCTTTTGCTCTCTCATTAAATTCACCTAATGAAGAACAAGCAGTTAATGGTACAAAAAAAAGAAATAGAATGATCAAAAATCTCTTAATCATTCAATCATTATAACTTTTCAATTTTTGCTGCACAATATTTAAATTCTGGTATTTTCCCAAAAGGATCTAAAGCAGGATTGGTTAATAAATTAGCCGCAGCTTCGTTATAACAAAAAGGAATAAATATTACACCCTCTGGTATTGCTCTATCTTGTCTTATTCTTATATTCAATGAGCCCCTTCTTGTTGAAACTTTTATTTTATCACCAGGCTTCATATTATTTTTTAATATATCATTTGGTGATATGGAGACTGATGGCTCAGGTTCGATTGCATCTAGATTTGATGCTTTTCTAGTCATGGCTCCAGTATGCCAATGTTCTAGCTGTCTTCCAGTAGTTAAAATCATTGCAAAATCTTCATCTGGCATTTCATTTGGTGATGTAACACTTGCAGGAACAAATTTTCCTTTACCTGTTTCATTAGGAAACTTATCACCAAATACTATTTCTTCACCTGGTGAAGTAGGAGATTTACTAGGATATGTTACTGAGTTTTCATTATTAAGCCTATCCCAAGAAATATTACTAAGTGATGGCATTGTTAGTGACATTTCTTTATATATTTCTTTTGGGTGAGAATAATTCCAATCTAAACCCATTTTTTTCCCTAGTTCATTTGTAATCCACCAATCTTCTCTAGCATCGCCTGGAGCGTCAATAGCTTTTCTTCCCATCTGAACTTGTCTATTTGTGTTAGTTGCAGTACCATCTTTTTCTGGCCATGCGGATGCAGGAAAAATTACGTCTGCATATGTAGCAGTTTCTGTAAGAAAAATATCTTGGACAACTAAATGTTCTAACATCTGTAATGCTTCTCTTGCATGATTAAGATCAGGGTCTGACATTGCAGGATTTTCACCTAATATATACATTCCTTTTATTATCTTTTCATGGATAGCATCCATTATTTCAACTACTGTTAATCCTTTTTTATCATCTAAGGGAGTGTTCCAGAAGTTTTCAAAAAAATCTTTATTATTATTTTTTTCTACTAATTGATAATCGGGGTACATCATAGGTATCAAACCTGCATCAGAAGCACCTTGAACATTATTTTGTCCT
>MDTA01112641.1_pt1 | contig 11370 bp, 11 predicted proteins | sample 811151 | NCBI WGS metagenome assembly MDTA01 (sample SAMN05326648, study PRJNA326480) | marine metagenome | isolation source: seawater | place: Indian Ocean: South | collected 2010 | reverse complement strand
AGATGACACAGAGGATTCAGATAGCGAAGCGGTGGCTGAAAAGCCGCTTACAAAGGCACAGGAGAATCATGCGACAAAGATGCGTAACGCGAAGACGTTAGCTGAATTAAAAGCAATTTGGGAAAAATTAACTGAGAAAAATCGTGATGCGCTGCGGGATGTAGCGAACGAAGTCAGGGAGACATTTAGTGAGCCAAAAGTGGATAAAAGTGAAGCTAACACCGAAAGAAGTTGATGACTGTATTAGAGCTGGAACGCATCGATTTGAAAGCAATAGAAATCTAAATAAGCCGCCGAGCCTAAGATGTAAACACACAAAACCAAATGATGCTGTGCGAGACATTGAAGGTATAAAAGGCGAGTTGGCTGTTGCGAACGCATTTAATTCAGAATACAGCGTTTTCGAGTATGGCGTAGACAACGGGATAGATTTATGGATTGGCGACTTATCAGTTGATGTAAAGGTGACTACGCACTTACCACAAGGAAAGAAAGAACCGCACTTGCTTTTTCCGAAACATGGAAAAGGGTTAAGAGCAGATATAGCAATACTGACAATTTTATTGGAAGACGATGAAATCGTGATAGCTGGATGGCTTACGAAAAGATTATGGGACGAAAGAAAAGGGGATTTTTGGTATGACCCAAGAGATGACGCTGCACCCTTAAGCGATTTGTTGCCAATGTATGAATTATGGATAGAGCAAATGAAAAGGCGTTACAAATGACAAGAAAAGCAAACGAATTGCAAATTGATATAGCCAACGACCCACGGCGGCTTGGTAAGGTCACTGGTAGCCGTGTCAACGACATCATGCCGTCTTTAAAGACAAAGGCATATTCCAGGAGCAGACGAACCTATATGTTGCAGCTCGTAGCTCAAAGGCTCACAGGACGGGCAAAACAGAGCTTTCAGACTTCCGCAATGAAACGCGGGTCAGACTTAGAGCCAGAGGCGAAAGAAGCGTATGAGATTGCGACAGGCAATTTTGTCACCGATACGGAATTTGTTGAACACCCAAAGATTAATATGTTTGGCGCTAGTCCAGACGGCTTGGTGGAAGATAAAAATGTATTAATTGAAATTAAGTGTATGGGAGATGAGCCGCACCTAGATTTTCTGCTAACAGGTGAGATTCCGTTGCAGTATCAACGCCAGATGATTGCTCAGTGCGCTTGTACTGGCGTTCCTGAGTGTGATTTTGTCGCGTACCACGATGAATTTCCCAAAGGTAAAGAAATAGGCATAAAACGATTTGTGCCAACAGTCGAAGACATATTGCAAGTAGAAGAAGAAGTTGTGCTTTTCTTAGAGGAAGCGGAACAAATGGAATTAACTGAAATTAACACAAGGAAACAAAACAATGAGTCAATATGAGCAGCAAGACAATGAAGGTGAATTGTTTAACAACAAACAGCGCACCGAAGAAAACAACCGTCCACATTATACGGGCAAGTGTAGGGTGGATGGAGTAGATAAACAAATGTCAGCCTACATAAATGTAGCTGGTGAAAATGCGAAAAATCCAGGAGAAAAATATTTGAAAATTCGCTTTCAAGAACCGTGGGTAAGTAGAAAAACTGAAAATACCGAAAAACCAAAAAAAGCAGGGAGTATACAACCACTTTCATCATCTCTTGAGGAGATGGTCGTTGTGACTGTAGATGGTGAAACGCCTGAAAAACCTGAAAAAAACCCATTTTTGGACGAGCAAGATATACCGTTCTAAATAAGAAATGCTAATATTCAATGACCGTACGGACTTCATAACTCCGTCCTTTGGGGATTGGCTCACCCTAACGGTGAAAACGAGCCACTGAATTATGAGTTTTTTAAACAAGGATGAAGTCGAGTTTTTGACGGGGTATAGCCGCGTCAATGACCAGAGCAAATGGCTTGCTCTGCGAGGCATACCATTTTACGTTTCCAGAAACGGGAAACGTGGGATGAAATGCGTGGTTGCATGGAACGCTTTAAATAGCGCCGAAAGGCGTAACACAAATGAGGATAAGTTATGAAAAAGCTAAACTTGAAGGGGGTTACAAAGCACGGCCAATCATATCGCTACCGCTACGAGGTAAAACTGGCATTAGGTATGGTTAGCAAAAGGTCAAGGGTTTTATGTAAAGTCACTGAACCGTATGCGGTCATAATGGAACACTACAATCGCGTACTAAACGAAGTTGACAGTGAAACAAAATTCAACGTGGATGATTTGTATAATTTATATAAGACTAAACCTGGATATGAAGATAGAGAAGAAGAATCAATTAAAGCAGAGGTTACGAACGCCGAGGTGTTGAGTAAACATTTTGGCAATATGCCGATTGATGAAATTAAATTACAGGACGTTGTTTTATTTGTCAGAAGGCGGTGTACGCCTGATAACGGGCTGACTAAAGCTAAAAAAACTGATAGTCCGTCACAGGCGAAAAAAGAGAAAAATCTGCTTAGTCGAATCTTTGATTATGGTGCGCAAATGGGGATTTGCGGCCAGATTGACACATCACGGATAGCAATACCGAAAGTAAAACCAAGAACAAGGGTAATAGAAACGTGGGAGTTTAATGCTCTGCGTGAAAGTATGCCCGAAATCGTTGAACTTTTTACCAGAGGCAGCTATCTACTTTGCGCTAGGCAGAAGGATATGCGCAAACTTAGTGAAAAGCAGCTAGAACGCGAGGGGATTTTCATTAAGCAAAGCAAAACGGGACAGGCTCAGATTAAAGAGTTTAACCCTGCTTTGAAAGATTGGTGCGAACAAGTGTTAAAACGCTATAGGCGCATCAAGCTAAAGTGCATAGAAAAGGGAAAGCCAGTACCTACTGTGTTGTTATGCAAGGAAGATGGCAGTATGTACAGTGCCAGCGGTGTAAAGACACAGATGTCAAGAGCATGGAAAAAGCTGAAAGTGACGCATGGCGTTGAAGATGGTGTAGATTTGCGTAATCGGATTACGTTCCACACCTACAAACGCACCAGCATTACCTATTTTAAGAAAGATGGACGAAGGGCTACTAAGGAAGAAAAACAGGAAATGTCGGGTCATAAAACACGCTCTATGCTTGATATATACGACATGGAAGTACCAGTAGTACCGAGTAATGTACTACCGACAGAGGAAAAGGATAAGCCTCTGGACATGGAAGATGGTCAGTTGCGAGATACGATTGTGGAATTGGAGAAGCATCGTATTGGTCGGGGTGGCAGGATTTGAACCTACGACCACCAAGCCCCCAGCTTGGTGCGCTACCAGACTGCGCTACACCCCGTAATACGATTTTGGGTATTAAAACAAGCAATGGATTGGTTGTTCTAATTTAAGGAAATTGACCCAAATTGACCCAAATGGATTTTATTGATTTTAAGTTGTTGTTTTTATTACATTTATTTTATGCCAACCTTCCCCCCAGTGTTGGACAATGCTAATAAAATCAATGACTTAAAATCGCTTTTTTTTTAAAGGTGTAGGTTTGGTACAGGTTTGGTAACACTTTGGGCGTTTTTAATATTAAAAAAATACTATTAGTATTTACTTAATTTCTTTCCATGCCTAATTGTTCAGCCGCCAATCGGATTGCTTCACGCCGCTTCTCACGCCGACTTCTAATTGGCCTTCCGCTATTAGGATAGGTCAATGGTGTTTTCATCAATTCATCAACAACACCGAAAAATTCTTTTTCGCGTAGTCGTTCTTGCATTGCGTTAAGTTCAGCAATATCTCTTTCTTCTTGACTTGGTACTGGTATCCCAATTAAGCCACCGAAAAGATAAGAATTAGGCGCATTTGGCGGCTGCATGAAGCGATTACCCATATCAGCAAACCCTTGTAACTACTCTGGTGTAACACCACCACCAGCGCCCCAATTAATGCGATTACCCGCCGTTGCTCTGTGAGACTCTAAGCCTATGCGAAATTGCGGTAACTCTTTCATATTGGTAAAAGGCACTACTGGCGACCACGGTTGTCCTGTCATTTCTTCCAGGATTCGCTTTTGCACATTAGATGAACCGCCGCTTCCCGCTAAACGGTTAAACAGTTTGGTCATAAAGCCTACTTTTAAAGCACTTTTAGCTAATTGATTACCAAATAAAACTACCGACAGACTGCGCGACAAACCAGTTGATCCAATAAGCGGGTCAGATGTTGTTTGAATCATGTCGTTTTCTAATCTACCGCTAATGGCGCTGGGCTTTTGTCCACCAGCCCTTTGTATTGCTAATATTCTGTCACGCAATGCTGTGACATCATCAAACCCATCAGGGAATAACTCTTTTAAAAATTGGCTATCTGACCGTGTACCAAAAACGCGATTGTAGTTACGCAAAAAACCCTCAAAATTCATTTTCCCTGTGTCAGCCACCTCTAATAAAGGCTGTAACAAATCAAACTTAATGTCGTTTTGCAGAATTTTCTGTGTAGTGGGCCAATTTTCAGGGTCAGCTCTTTTTAGCGCCTGTATTGTTTTTGCCGCTTGGGCTGGCATATTCATTTCACTCAGACCAATAAGCAACCTTTTAACTTCACTTTGCGTCAAATCATTTTCGACTATCTTTTTTATCAAAACTTCTTCATCAAAATCTATCGCATATTTCCTACGGTACTTATCAGCTTCACGCCATTTAGCTAGTGCTTGAGGGTCGCCACTGAATAAATCACGCTCAAACCAGCTATCCATCGAATTATCTAGGTGTGACTTAACGATTGACAAAGCGGCTTGCTCAGAAGGGTCTTGGCTGCGACTAATACGTTGATTTAAGTCTCGCCTAAAAATACTAAGTTGTCGCATCGTAGTTTCTGGTGCTGGCGGTTTTGCTGGCGTGTATTCAGTCGATAAAACCTGTCTACCTAACCTTGTTTTTGGCTCTGTAGTTGTTTTAGCGGGTGTGCCTTCTGCAAGCACCCTAAATTGATTGAAGGCAGCTTCTAACTGTGGCATCCCTGCTAGGTTAAATGTACTTGTAGAAGGGTTAAACAAGTCGTAATACTCACTGTTTAATTCAGCAATGAATTGAGTAGGTATACTCGCATCACCCGCGTTATCAGCCGCATCATACAATGCCCTAGTTTTTCTTTTTCTCGCCGCTTGTGCGTCAATTAAGGCTTGCTGCACTAGCCCCATATTCTGACTTCTTGTTTGCTGGTTGTCTGTCAGGCGATTTGCCGTTTTTTCATAATCACGCAATATGCCTTTATTTACAGGGTCGTTAGGGTCTATGCCTATCGACCACAATCGCTCTTTCTGTCGCGCTTGCGCTTTTCGGCGCATAAATCTACCCTGACCAAAAGTGGCTAGGTCTGGTATCAAATTTATTAACTCTCTTACGCCGTAGTTACCAAACATTGCAGGGTAGTTTATTTCAATATATTCACCCTCTTTCGTTATTGCTCCCTCAAATTTTTGTTTTAAGGCATCATATTCCTGTACTAACGACTCTTGTAACGGCACACCAGATTGTTCAGCCGCAAGCGTTAAATCGTATAAATCTTTCATTCGTGCCATCTCTACATTAGAAGGCACTTCACCTTTTGGCGTTGTTACACCGCCAGCCAGTTCACCAACTTTTTCACCTTGTTTTGCAGCAAATTCATCCAAGCGTATTAAAGGGCTAAACATGATAGTTTGTAACCCTTCACCAGATAGAGTTTTGGGCTGATAAGTTATGTTTGGTGCATCAGCGGCTTTCTGTTTTGCATCAACAAGCCATTGGTCGTAAGTTATTGGTAAATTGCGCGTCTTATATAATTCAACGCCAAAATCAACAGCACTTTTTCCTAAATCTAACATTCCAGTGCCAAGCATAAAGCCTGTTTCAGCCGCCCCAAGACCTATATCAGCAGTTTCTCGCGCTAATTTCATTGCTGTGTCTAGGTTTAGAGGTTGTGCTTCCTCATAAACTGTAGGCTGTCTTGTTCCTGGACTTTTATACCAGTTAGCGCCAGTACGCATTGCGGCTTGGCCTTGTTCTGTATAACTCCGTGGATAGATTTGCGCCGCTACGTCACTAAAACTTTGCCCTTCACCTTCATTCCAAGTGGATATAACTTGATTTAACGCGGCAGTTTCATTGTCGTTTAAAACTGTGCCATCTTGTTTTTGCCCCGTTTGCAATACATACATCATGTTTGCTATAGCATTATTATCTAAACCGAGATTAGTTACACTTTCGGGTATTAAGTCAGGTGTTAATTTTGCTTCTGGCATTAGTTACCCTCACCAAACATATTATTAATTTCGGTTGCGCTAAAAACTTTCTCATCACCTGTTGGCACATAACCAATTTCGTTGAAAAAATCATTTACGCCAAATTCTTGCATAGCATCAAATGGCTCATAGTCTGTTCTAGTGCCAAACATAATTTCATAACCAGCCCGATAATTTTCAGCGGTTTCCATCATGTTATTTATAAGTATCTTTTTGATAGAGTCTGAATCACTAATACCAGAACAGCCTATAGCTTGCAGCGCATTATTTAAGTCTGTGTCACTAATTCGGTCAGCTTCACCCTGCATAGATTTAGCTTTTTGATAGGCGAGATTTATCATTAACGCTCTAAACTCAGCACCTTTGATACCCAAATCATCTAACTTTTTATCAACTTTATCTTTATCGAAATCTTTTTTGCCAGGGGCAAAGTCTCTTAAAAATTCTCTTTCATTTTTCATGAAATTTATATTTTCTTTTAAGCTGTTATAACCCCCTGCCGCTTGTGCGGTAAAAGTTCCAGCGGCAGGAGCTTCATCTATTAATCTGTAGGCGGTCATTGCACCGCGAATAAAAGTGTTATCTAACAGTTGTTTTTGCTGCCAATCAGCTACTAAATCATCTGGCGCACCCGCATCCTGAAAATTAGCCGCAGCTACAGAAACAGGAAAAAATTGTCTTGGCCTATCTGCGCCTTCTAGCATATTGCCTTCAACATCTTGAATCTGACCGGACGGGCTTACAAAAATATTTTCGCGTTTTCCGTTAGGGAAAAACCCTACCATCGGTGTCCATTTTTCAGGCGCTTCTAGCTCTTTCTCTAGCTTGCGTGTTTGTAGGTCTGTTAGCTTTGCTTTTTGATTTTCAGCTTGTAAACGCCCCGCCATTACTGCGCCAAAATTAGGGTCAATGTTTGTTAGCGCCTGTACAACTCTAGCTTGACCTTGAGGCGTTCCATCGTAATTAGACAATGCTTTATCGAATAGTTCAGCTTGAGTTTCTAACCCTGTCACGCCGAGCGACATAAAACCTTTGCGCGTATTGTCAACTACGCTAGGGATGTTTCCAGCAATGCCTTGAGCTAGGGTTGCTATGGGTGCGGGTAAACCTCGAAATTGCTGGCCTAAAATCTGGCCTTGTTGCATCTGACGCATTTGCGTCTGCAAAGGTGTTTCCAGACCTAACTCTCCTCTAATATTTGGTAATCCAGCCGTGGCAATATCTGTTAATTTCATTTTAACCCCCTTACAACCGTGGTATTGGGTTTGTAAAAACGCTAGGTATTGTAAAACCACCTGACGAGTTGCCACCCTGCATTGCTGCCGCATTGACAGTCGCATCAGCATTTCTATCCGCAATCATTAGATCAAACAGACCTTTTAGCGTTTGATTACGCAAGTTAGTTGCCGCGCTTTGTGCGCCTAAGTCATAAGCCATTTGCGATTGACCAAGCCCTAATCCGTATTGACCAAGCTGCCTACCAGCCGTTGTCGCCATATCCGCAATATTCAATGAAGGCTGTATTGCTTGGAGCAATGCGGTTTGTGGTGTGTAAGACTGACCGAGGAATTGCGTGGCAATGTTAGCGCCGAGCTGCTTTTCACGCGCTTGTTGCTGCAATGCTGCAAGACGAGCATTTGACCGTGCTTGTGCGTCTGTCCGAGCTAATTGCATCGCAGCCAGAGCATCACGCCCTTTTTGCTCCTCAATGGCTTTGGATAAAGCAAGTTGCTCTGGTGAGCCACCAAACTGCGCCGTTCTTAACCCTTGCCGACCTTGCGCAATTAAATTTTGATTTAACGCCAGTTGCGCCCGTTCCTGTTCTGGCTGCCGTAGAGCTTGCAATCGGTCAAACGCTGTTTGCTCAGTTGCCGCGAGGTTTTCTGAACGCATCGGCCCTTCAAGCATATTTATTAGAGCTGCTTGCTCAGAGCGTAAGTCTTGCTCCATTTCGCCAGTTTCGGGGTTTAATGTTCCAAATTGACCACGGCCCAATACAGCGTCTACGAGAGTCGAGCCACCTGTGCGCAAACTTTGTTCTACGGCTTGTTGTTCAGGTGATAACGCAAAAGACGATGTGCCTTGTGCGTTTGTGGTGAAAGTGCCTGGAATTGCTGAAACATTGAAAGGCTTGAATCTGGTGTCGCCAGCAATCGTGTCATAAAGACCGCCTTCTGGCATACCAATAAATTTTTTAGCGTCATCACCCAATCCTTCAAGCGCCTTAACAGCCGCTTCTTGGTTAGCGAGTTGACCAGCAACGCCAATAGCCGTTCTATTGTCATTGACGAAATTACCCGCCCCGCTTATTAAATCATTCAACCAATCCATCAGTATGTACCTCCGTCTAGTGTAGTGACGGTCAATGTGCCTGAAACTGTCAAATCCGCTACAGTAGTCGTGCCAGTAAATGTCGGGCTTGCTGCATCGCTTTTCGAATTGATTGCGGTTTGCAAATTTCCCATTTCAACGCCTATGGCTGTTGCTTTCACGATTTTGTTGGGATTACCGCTAGGCAGCGAATCGAAACTAGACCACGCATAGCTTGGCGTATAATTACTCATTAGTTAATCCTCCCAATCGTGCTTTGAATATTTAATTCTTGAAATGCTATTTCTTGGCCTGAAACTGTGGTTGTAATTCCGACTTGTACTACAGAACCAGAGCCACCCGTGTTTATCTTTTGTTGATTTATAAGACTTGCATCTGACGAATACTCAGCGGTAGTGTTGTATTCACTTATATTGTATTGAGCAGCGTTAAATCCAGGCAACGTGTAAACCTGTACGCGATAATTCCCTCGGTAGTCGTAAGCCCAATTCAGTGTCACATTAGCACCCGCACCGCTAAAGGTAGTGACATTGACCTTTTTCAAAAATTTGAGCCTTGAGCTATCGCCAAAACTTAGTGGGTGCGAAAAATACTGTAGCGTATAACTTCCCGTATCATCTGTGTAACTGGTGTATTTCGCTAACCCAGTTGCAACACCTATATATAGCTCATCATCATCAGTAACCGTAAAGCACAAAGGTTTTATGCCTGTCCATGTCGTTGTTCTATAACTGCCGTTTTGCAAGGGGTAGCGCGTATCAAAACAATAAACTACCCCTACAGTCGGAAAGTTAATTAGAAAAAATGCGTTGTTAGCATCATAAACAGTTTTGATATCACCCGTTTCAGCTTGTACGCGAGACTTTATTTCACTGTTAACGTTTTGAGAAACATCGCCTATCGGTGATGATTTTTCTTGAATCGTTCGACTAAGACTTCTTACGCCAGAAAAGTCTAAAAACAATATATCTTTTCCGTCTGACTGAATCGCATCTCTACCAACGCAACCGATGTTTAAAATGGTGTCGGAGAGTGTCATTGTCGATGGATCACCCGCACCAGAGTAAACTAAGATGCTTCTCCGTCCGAGAATTATGAGGAAATTGTTGTGCGCTGCTAGTGCTGTGATTTCATCAAAGCCGCTAGGAAAAACAGTGGTAAGGTCTAGTGAACCACTTGTGCCAGCGTTCCAGCTAACACCATTTAAACTATCAGACCAATAAAGCGTTTGCTTATTACCCGTTACGTCAGCGGCCCAAATGCGTCCAAACGCAGCCATGCAAACATGGGCATCTGGCGGCGTACCAAGCGCAGACCCATGACCAGCAATAGTCGTTAAAGCTGTTGTGCCAGCGTCATAGACTAAAGGGTTATGCCCCCGCTGAAAAAAGTAAAACTTGTCAGCTAAACTAGCCATTGACCAATTATTAGCGGTAATTGTCAAACTACCTGTTATGTCTGTTAAGGTACTTGTTCCGCTAAAAATCTTGTTATTTCCAGCACTAAATACGATTTTAGTACCGTCTGTTTGCACAAATTCACCAACAGATTCTATGCCATCACTTGAGCCTAAAACTGCTGCGCCATTTGATGAAACCATCGTGTAGCCTTTTCGCGCTGCGATTCTTCCTTCCTTGTCAATAACGCAGTTATCAGCAATAGACGCAAAAGAGGGTTGTTGTTGCAAGGGAGCATCTTGCGTATTGATTCCCGCAAATCCAGGAGCAGTTATGCTAATACTTTGAAGTGGTTGCGCCATCTAGCAAGCCTCAAAAGTTAGTTCGCTGGGATATCTGTTTGCATCTATCGCTATAGCGTCAGATAAAGCAATGTTCGCCAAGCCAAACTGTTCAGCCGCAGATTGACCACCTGTTTCACCCCTTTCTCGTAAAGCAAGACCATAAGCAAGTTGCAATACAGGATTGCTAGGACAACTTAAATTAGTTGCATCAGCGGTCAGCTTTGCTTGTGGGCTAACCATGTCAAAGCGCATGGCATAAACGCCGTCAGGTTTAGGGTAAACATCTACCTGTAAATCACCGTTTGCGTCAGTGCTATTAAAGGTGAAGTAGTTGGGGCTTCCAGAGGCAGGGTCGGCATTGTAAAACTGCGAGTTAAAAAATGTCTTCGTCCGTTGCTGCATAAAAAGATTGCTTGTGTCATTTATCGCTTCTTTAAATATAGAATCTTGTTTAGCGCCAGTAAGCGAATAAGTATAGGTTGCTGCCACGGTGTTAAAAGTGATTGTGTTCCGCAAAGCCGACCATTCCCACGATGATTCCACAGTTGTCTTCGCGTCATTAATAAGGTCGCCTATCATTGACGAGTAATCAGTTTCGTTTGCGGTTGATACAGTGTTTTCCCGCAATCGTCTTAGCACACCGTTTATCAATTCAAGATAAGTCATACGATGTTTCTCCAATTATTGTCAGCTATCATTGCCCGTTCTACTAATGTACCTCTAGTTACTGGCACTTCTGGTATGTCCATTTGGAACAAATAAGAGTCAGATATTGGTGTAGAGATTATTGGTACAGCATTTTTCCCTGCAATTCCTTGTATCCCTTGTAATCCTCTTTCGCCGCGTTCACCTTGTGGGCCTGGAATTGGTATGTTGAATATATTTGGCACTTTGTCGTCCACGTTGACTGTGCCTGTGCCTGATTGATCTAACACACTTCCTTGACTCACAACGCCACCAGCAGGGACGTTTCCTGTCGGCACATTGCCAGTTGGCACATTCCCAGTTGGCACGTTTCCTGTAGGGACATTTCCTGTAGGGACATTTCCTGTCGGTACGTTTCCTGTCGGTACGTTTCCTGTTGGTACGTT
>MDTA01121952.1_pt1 | contig 11371 bp, 8 predicted proteins | sample 811151 | NCBI WGS metagenome assembly MDTA01 (sample SAMN05326648, study PRJNA326480) | marine metagenome | isolation source: seawater | place: Indian Ocean: South | collected 2010 | reverse complement strand
CAGGTTGACGGTGTACCGGGCAACGTCGGTTCGGCGGTCACTGGTAGCAATGGCGGCCAGTTCACCCTCAATCCCGATGGCTCTTACGACTTTGACCCCAACGGTGAGTTTGATGACCTGGCAGCGGGCGAAAGCCGCACCACCTCAGTGACCTACCGGGTCAGCGATGGTAACGGCGGCACCGACACGGCGACGCTGGAAGTGACCGTCAACGGTCAGAACGACGCGCCGACGGCCATCGATATACCCGATGATCGGACACCATTTGGGGCCGACTACACCAATAATGTGTCCGGCTCCTTCGATGACATCGACGAGGGTGATGAGCTGACCTACTCGGCTGAAGGGCTTCCTGAGGGGCTTTCGATTGATCCTGAAACCGGGGAAATCAGCGGTAGACCACTGGAGTCTGGCGCATTTGGCGTGACGATTACTGCAACGGATCTGACGGGGGAAACCGTCAGCGAGCCGTTTGAGCTTTCGGTGACGCCTCCAGCATCCATACCGGATGCCCCGGTAGTTCCGGGTGACAGCGGTGGCGAGCCACCAGCCGGTGGTGACGATGTATTTATCAGTATCACCGAGACACCGCCAGCAGCGGGGGTGATTAGCGATACAGGTCTCGAAACCGGCGCAGGCCCCATGCTATTCAGGGATGCGTTGGACACAGGCTTATCGCCGTTCACTGACGGTACGGACCAGATAGTCGGTCAGCTTCGTTACCAGGCAACTCAGGCGGATGGCAGTCCTCTGCCGGAAGGACTGACCGTTGATCCGGACACGGGTGAGATCAAAGGTCAGCTGCCGCCGGGGACTGACAGGGCCCAGATTCGTGTTATCGGAGTGGATCAGGACGGTAATACGTTGACCCGGGAAGTGATCATTGATCAACAGGGCAATGTGGTCGATCCCCAGAGCCAAAGATTGCCTGACGCTGGCTCGGGTTATCATCGCATGGAAGTCTCGGTTGGCATTGACGGGCAGGTCACGGTCAATTCCGGCCAGGAGTCAGGGATTGGCTTGATAGCGGAATCCATGGAAGTTGCGGCAAGGCGGATTGATATTACGATTGCGGACACTAACGCGGCAGAGGTGACTCGCTATGTCGGGCGTCTGTCTGACGGTGAGCCTCTGCCCCAGGGTCTGACGGTTGATCCAGCCACTGGCCAGATTACCGGTACCGTGCCCGAGGGAACTGAAGAGCTGTCCATTCAGATCATTGCCGAACAGTCTGATGGAGAAAACCGAACACTTCAGATCGACCTGAATCTGGATAGGCCTGCCGAAGCAAACAGCGGTGACTGGCAGCCGTTTGAGCATCAGGTTCGATCTGCGTTGGCCGCCACAGGCGATGCTTATGAAGCGCCACACGGCCATAAAATGCTGGCCGCCCTAGGTATAAGTCATTGAAAACGTTGGCCTTTTGAATGCTTGGGAGCGTTGACCATGGCTGCCCGGCAACACCAAACAGTGGTTATCAGAGTAAAAGGGAGAAAACGGTTGTCTGACCAAATGAAAACCCATGCCAAGAAACGCTCCGCCCGAGCAGGGATGATCGTGCCTGTGATCCTTTTGGCAGGTTGCGCGGTGACACCGAGTCCGGTTCAGCGCGTTGAGCTTGACGATCAGGCGAGAAGTGATCGCATCGCTCTTGAGAAATCCCAGAACAGGATCGAGCACGACCTGCGACCCTCAGAAGCCATCGCGAGGGCTCTACTGCATAATCGGGACCGGCGCGTCAGCGCGATGCGTGCGGCCTTGAGATACCGTCAGCTTGATGTGGCCAATTTCGACATGCTGCCCTCCCTCACGGCTCGGGCTGGGTATACCGAGCGCACCGAATACGCCGCAACAGAGAGCGTGCCGTTTATCAACGGAGAACCCCAAGGCGGTGGCGGCGGTCAGACCTTTTCGGTATCGCAGGAAAAGGAGCGCACCACCTACGGTGTCGACTTTACCTGGAGCGTTCTCGACTTTGGCCTGTCCTACGTGCGCGCCCAGCAAAAGGCTGATCAGTACCTGATTGCCCAGGAGCAGGAACGTAAAGCGGTTCAGAATCTCGCTCAGGATGTACGTACTGCCTACTGGAAAGCGGTGTCAGCCGAGCGTTTGCTGGGCAAGGTCGGTCCGCTCATGGATGAAGTCGATGCCGCGCTTGAGCGCAGTCGCCAGATCCAGCGAGAGCGCCTGGCAAACCCCATGGATACGCTGTCTTACCAGCGCGGCCTGCTTGATATTAAACGATCGCTGGCAAGTCTGCAGGAGGAGCTGATTGGTGCTGAAAAGCGTCTGGCCCGATTGATGGGCTTGCCGCCAAGCACGGAAATCCCGCTTCCGGATTATGACACCGATGACATTGCTGCCCCATCGCTGCCAATGCATTTGCCCACCATGGAGCGGACCGCTTTTCTGTTACGTCCTGAAATCCGGACTGCAGAATACGAACAAAGAATCTCCCGTAAGGAAGTGAGAGCAGCCTTCCTGAAAATGTTCCCGAACCTCAGCCTCAGCGCCGGGTATGAATACGATAGCAACCGGTTTCTGCGCTTCAATGAATGGGGTAGCGTTGGCGCTGCAGTGAGCTGGGACCTGCTCAACATTTTCAAGGCCAACAGCGAAAGTAAGGCGGCTGAAATGGGTGTTGAAGTGGCTCGCGAAAAGCGTCTTGCCGCCTCAATCGCCGTTTTGACGCAGCTGCATCTGGCGTTGCTGGAGTTCGAAAGTTCCGGGCGCAAGCTGGAAACGGCGGAAACCTATCTCGATGTATCCCGTGGAATTTCCGATCTCGTTCAGCGTGAGGAGCAGTCAAACAGCAGCGGACAATTGCAGGTCATCAAAGAGCGCCTCAACGCCCTGGTTGCAGAATTGCGCAGGGACCTGGCCTACGCCCAGATCCAGAATGCCTTTGCTCGCATCTTCAAGAGCATGGGGCTTGATCCGTATCCGGCCGAGGCCAAGACGCCCGCGCGTCTGGCTGAAGCGATTGAGGAGCGCCAATTACAGTGGCAGCAGGGGCATATCGCAGCGGTTGTACTGCCTATTGATGATCAAAACCCCCGGTTAGTTGCCGATGACCAGGGTGCGGCCTCATTTCGCTTTGCCGAAGACACCTTCTCTGTTGAGGGAACCGTTCAATACACGGCCCAGCTGGCCAACGGCGATGCGTTGCCGGAGTGGCTCAGCTTTGACCCGGACACGCGGACTTTCCGTGCAGAGGACTCATCGAATGCTGAGCCCGTCAGTCTCATGGTTCGTGCACAACACGACAGCGGCGTCTTTGCCCGTGACTTCTTTACGCTTCAAACGGGAGCCTCAATATGATGCCGGGTAAGACCCTTAGGATTCATCGTACGTTATTCGCCTTCGTTATCGTTGGAGTGGCAGGCGTCACTGCCGGCTGTGCAACCGGTATTAGTGAGGATCTGCCCGTGCCCAGAGCCTGCACATCGGAACTGTCAGGGCTGACAGCCTATATGGGCGACGACTGTCGTACCTGTGAGAACGTGCATTTTGCGGCTCCGGGCGAGCCTCGGCGTTGTGGACTTGACGGCGTGCAACCCGGGGTCGAGGCAAGCGAACGAAGTGAGCCCAGACCGGAACCGGAGCCAAACGATTCAGACAATGACGGCGTCATTGACAGCCTGGATGAATGCCCTGACTCTCCAGCAGGCGCTGATGTATTGTCCAATGGTTGTGAGCAGGTTGAGCTCAAGGGTGTGGTGTTTGCTCTCGATAGCGCCGACCTACTTCCGGGGGCGGAGCAGGCTTTGGAAAATCAGTTGGGCATTCTTCGCCGTGGGGACCTGCGGGTAGAAATTGGTGGCCATACGGACTCTCAGGGTGCAAGTGAATACAATCGTAATCTGTCCCTGCGACGGGCACGCACTGTGCGTGATTTTTTCGTGGACAATGGCATCGATCCAGCTCGATTGACCGTACAGGGATATGGCGAGAGTGAACCCCGGGCGGCCAATGATACGGAGACTGGACGTGAGCGGAATCGTCGGGTTGAGCTTCGTGTTCTGGGGCGTCAATAACCCGGACATGCCGGTAATGACTAGCCTCACGGCAGGAGTTATGTTTGTTCCAGCAACTTGAGACCATGAGCGCAAGCCGCCACGGCCGTTTGTGTCTGAGAAAGGTCGCGGACTACCGGTTTGCAGGCGCGATCAGCCAGGTGCCACTGATGTTCAGCGAAATGCGGGAAGCATCCAGGCACTTCCCCATTGTTTTTCCGGCGGCCTCGCCCCAGCGCCCGGTGGCCATTCTTGGTGACAGCGATGGAATCAATCGGTTTGTAGACGAGTCCGGGCGTTGGACAGCCGGTTATCTGCCGGCTTTTATTCGCAAATATCCCTTTGCACTCGCTCCCCAGGAGGCCCGGGATGGACAACACGCTGTATTGATTGATCCGAAGGCCCCCCATTTCAGTGTCGAAGAAGGCGAGCCTCTTTTTGATGGTCAGAGCGTGGTGACGCAAGGCTCTGTCGCAGAGGCTATCGCATTTTTGAAGCGTTTTCAGAAAGAGGCCAATGCCGTTCCAGGACACTTCCAGGCGCTCACCGATTCTGGTGTTCTGATTGAACGTCATCTCGACCTCAGAAAGGATGGCAAAGTTGCCAGGCGCATAACCGGTGTTTGCCTGGTTAACCGGGACCGGCTTACCAGTCTCAATGATGCCACGTTGGCCAACTGGGCCCGGAGTGGTTTGCTTGAGGCTGTTCATGCCCACTGGATGTCGTTAAGCAATTTTCACCGTTTGATCAATTAGATGGAGTCCAGATGAGCCTCTGCGCCCGATTGCTTTTTCTGCTGACCCTTGTGTCGCTGACCAGTGGTACTGCTTTTGCCGAGTTGCCCCGAGGCGTCGTTGAGGCGGCTCAGCGCACTGTTCTGTCCAGTGAGCTGAGTGGTCTGGTGGCATCGTTGCCCAAGCGAGAGGGTGACAGCTTTAGTAAAGGCGAGACACTGGCGCAGATAGGTTGCGCACTGTACGAAGCAGAGCGGCAAAAGGTGGCTATCCGTTTGAGGCAAGCAGAGCGTGTTCTGGACAATAAGCAGCGGCTGTCGAACCTTGATGCCGTTGGCACGCTTGAGGTTAATTTGGCGGATCTGGCGGTCCAGGAAAAAGCTGCAGAGTTAGAAATCGCCCGTCTTAATACCGATCGTTGCCTTGTAAAAGCCCCTTTTGATGGTCGAGTTGTTAAGCAACATATCAGCGAATATCAGAGCGTCCAGCCTCAACAAAAGTTGTTGGAAGTTGTTGGGCAGCAACTTGAGGCAAGAATCATCATTCCGGCTACGTGGCTGACATGGCTCGAAAACGGTGAGAAAGTCGTTTTCTCAGTGGAGGAAACCGGCACTATGGTTGAAGGTCAGGTTGTCCGCATCGGAGCGGCGGTAGACCCTGTCAGTCATACCTTGCCTGTCTGGACTCGTTTGAGTAGCGACAATGGGGATTTACGCCCCGGCATGAGTGGTACTGCCCGTTTTCCGGGACGACCGGGGGAAGAATCGCAATGATCGAATCGCCCATGAATGGAGTTCCTGATGGCAAGTGAGTTGCCGCTTAGCTCCGCAAGTCTGTCGGCTCTTTTCGACGTTGAACGGCGGGCTCGGGCAGCTGATTCCCTGGCCGGCCTACGGTTTGTAGCTGTTAATGAAACTCGAAGCGTTGTTGACTATCGTCACGCCGCGATACTTGAGCCGGATCTCCGAGGCCTTCACGTTTCAGCGATTTCAGATGTCCCTGCGGTGGATCGCAGTACACCCTATGTTCAGTGGCTGGAGCGGGTGGCACAAAGTTTGCCAGTAGACCATCATGGCTCAGTGCCGGTCGTTCCCGATGATCTTTCTGACTGGGATCGGGATGCCTGGTCGGATCTCAGCCCGCCCACAGCGATCCTTGTGCCCCTGGCGCCACCCGATGGCGATACGGTCGGATGGCTATGGGTGGCTCGTGAAGCGGCTTTTTCCCAGAACGAACGCTACCTGTTTGAACACCTGGGCGAAGTCTACGGACATGCACTTGGCGCACTCAATCCGAAGCGCAAGCGTGGTGATGCAAGACGCTGGCTGAAACGCCGGTCACTCTGGTTTTCTGTCATGCTATTGATTGCCCTTGTGCTGTCGCTGCCGGTTAAACTAACGGCGCTCGCACCGGCAGAAGTTGTCGCCCTGAATCCCACCGTTGTTGCCGCCCCGATGCAGGGGGTGGTCAAGAGTGTACTGGTCGAACCAAACGCGAGGGTTGAAGCGGGCCAACCATTGGTCCGGTTTGAGGACCTAGAAGCGCGCAATCGGTTTGAAGTAGCCAGAGAGGCGTTGGAAGTGGCGCAGGCCCGCTATCGTCGTGCGCAACAGGAGTCCTTCGATAGTGCCGAAAGCCGTGCAGCGCTGGCGACTCTTGAGGCTGAAGCAATGCTGAGACGCACGGAATTGCAGTTCGCAGAGCGTCGACTTGAAAAGGTCGTCATCAAGGCGGAGCATTCTGGTATCGCAGTTTTCGATGATCGCAGCAAGTGGGCCGGTAAGCCGGTCCAGACCGGCGAGCGAGTCATGCTGTTGGCTGACCCGACCAGCTTCGAGTTGAGTGTGACTCTACCGGTAAGTGACGCGGTCGTCTTAGAGCCTGGAGCACCTTTGAAGCTCTTTCTGGATGCGCATCCTCTTGAACCCGTGCCCGGAGAAGTACTACGAGCAGCCTATCAGCCAGTTGTGAGTGAACAGGGCGAGCTGGTTTACCGGGTTACGGCAAAGCTTACCGAAGAGCGCCCTTATCTGCGGGTGGGGCTGAGTGGAACCGCGAGGCTCGATGGTCCGCGCGTATCCCTTGCGTTCTACCTGTTCCGTCGCCCGATCACGGCATTACGCCAGATGGTAGGGATCTGACGATGCAACAGACGGCTAGAGAGTGATCGGTGGTGAAAGCACAATGGATCAGATTATGCTACCGGCAATGCGGGCAGACTTACGTCTTTTCAAAGGCAGTGGTGAAGCTGACGGCAGCCCTATGTGGATGCTTTTCGATCCTGTTCGCAACCGTTATTTCCATCTTCATGTACGCGGGCTTCGCGTGCTTCGTCACTGGCGCACAGGTGCAACCCCGGAAGAGATTGCTGAGTCTGCTTCCGATCATGGTGTTGAAGTTGATGCCGAGGACGTCACGGGCGTTGCGCGGTTTCTGGTCTCAAACGGTCTGACTGAAGCACGAACCTCTGCAGATAGCGCTCGACTGGAAGAACAGTGGTCCCAGAATCGTACCCACTGGTATCAATGGCTGTTGCACCGTTACCTTTTCATTCGGGTGCCTTTGGTTCGTCCCGACCCTTTCCTTGCCCGTAACCTGAATCGAGTGCGTTTTATAGGTAGCCGTCTGTTCGCAAAGCTGACGTTACTGCTTGGGTTGATCGGGATTATTCTGGCGCTCCGTCAGTGGGACGCGTTCACGGGTACGTTTATGCGTTTTCTGAACTGGGAGGGCGTTGCCTGGTTTGCGCTGGCCCTGATTGGCGTCAAAACTGCTCACGAGCTGGGTCATGCTTTTGTTGCCCGCCATTTTGGTTGTAGAGTTCCTTCGATGGGTGTGGCGTTTCTGGTTCTATTCCCGGTTTTGTACACCGATGCCACGGATACCTGGCGCATTGCCAACCCCCGGGATCGTCTTCAGGTTGCCCTCGCAGGTGTTAAAACAGAACTGGCGATCGCCCTGCTGGCCACCTTTGCCTGGAGCTTTCTGCCTTCCGGTGGCTTGCGTGATGCGGTTTTTTTTCTTGCGACGACAAGCTGGGTTACGTCGCTACTCATTAATATCAGCCCATTCATGCGCTTCGATGGGTATCATGCGTTAAGCGATGTCTGGGGCATTCACAATCTGCAACCACGTGCCTTCGAGTTGGCACGCTGGCAATTGCGGGAGACCCTTTTCGGGTTTGGTGAGGCACCGCCAGAAATTTTTCGACCCCGTCGGCGGCGGCTTCTAGTGACCTACGCGGTCGCTACCTGGATCTACCGTTTTTTCCTTTTCCTGGGCATTGCGTTACTGATTTACCATTTTGCATTCAAGGCACTCGGCATTGTTCTTTTTTTCATTGAAATCGGATGGTTTATTGTCCGGCCGGTTCTTCAGGAGATGTCTACAGTGATCCGTCACCAATGGGGCTGGAATAAACGTGTTGTGCGCACGATACTCGTATCCGCTTTCATTCTGGGGCTGTTGCTGGTCCCATGGCGCTCGACTTTACCCCTGCCGGCTGTCCTTGAGGCTTCCTCGTATTCACGGGTACATCCGCCAGAACCAGCCCGGATTGTTTCTGTATCGGTTTCGTCAGGAGACGATGTCGCCAAGGGTGATGTTCTCGTGGATCTTGAAAAACCCTCCCTTACCATGGAAGTAGAGAAGGCTAGACATCGTATCGCCGTTATCCAAGCGCGGCTTGATCGCAGGGCTGGATCTTTCCAAGACCTTGCTTCAGAGGGAACCTTGCGACGCCAGTTAGCAGAACAGCGCGTGCGCCTTTCTGGTCTCCAGGAGCGTATTGCCGCTCTGGTTGTAAGGAGCCCTTTGGCAGGCAAAGTCGCAAGTCTGGCTGATTTGAGTCCGGGCCAGTGGATGGGACGCGATCAGTTGCTGGCCGAGGTGATAGGTCAGACAGGTATTCAGGTCACTGCGTACGTTTCTGAACAGCAACGCTCACGAATTCAAGTGGGTGCCGAGGGCCGATTTATTTCAGACGACGGTACACACCAAGCTGTGAACGTAAAGGTGGTGGCCGTTGAAGAAATGGGCTCCGATCGCCTTTCGCATCTATCATTGGCAAGTACTTATGGCGGGCCGCTGGCTGTAAAGCAGAATGGTGCCGAAGGTGCTCCGGCGCTTGAGGAAGGTGTCTATCGGGTACGTCTGGTCGCAACTGAGCGCCATATAGCTACTGCTTGGCAGCTCTCAGGGAGGGCTAGCATAGAAGCGCCGGCAGAAAGCCTTCTGGGTCGTTTTTTTCGATATGCGGCTGCTGTGCTGATCCGGGAAAGCGGATTCTAACTCATCGTATTATCAAAAAATCGTGGTTTTCGGAGTCGACAGGTTAGTAAGTACATCCTTCGGTCGGCCATAGGGATGATGCCCGTTCGGGTTGCTCGTCAACGGTTCCTACTGCATAAGGCTGTAATACAGTGCTTTTCACGTGCAGGATGCCATCCGGCATCTGCTGGCGATTCGCTAGCATCCTTTCTGCCAATCACATTGGACGCAATGGCTGTGATTAGCTTGGAGGCCCTGCAGAAAAGCCCTGACTCGAATGTCCGCTTTTGTTTAGAAGGCTGAGCTACTCTGATCGCTCGGAAAGGTCCTCTTTGAAAACAGAACGGCCAAATTATGGTAATAATCAGCGATCAATCTATGGTGTCACTATCAGCGACGTATATCGTTTGGAGTGGACCAGATCTAAGTGAAAGGCCTATAAAATCGCTTCACCCACGTAGATAGTGTTGGATTGGTCCTCCTAATCCTTGAACAGGAATGATCGCCGCCGGTGGCAGCCAGGATGCCATCAGTACCAGCAGCAGGACACCGCCGCCGGCGCCCAGGGTGGCGGTTATCATGGAGGTAACCGCTGACGCCATCAGCAGGAATACAATCACGCTGGTGCTCAGGGCTTCCGGAAATACGATCAGGCTCATGGAACTCACTCTGGTATTGGCGTAAGCTCCTGAGTTTCCGGTTTATAACGGGAATGTCCAGGGGACTTTCGCCGAAGAACAACAAGCAGGGTTGCCAATGAAACCGTCCGAATATCTCCGTTACGATGCCACGGCCCTGGCCGATCTGATTCGCCGGGGTGAAGTCACCTCCCGGGAAGTGACCGAAGCTGCTATCGACCGTGCCAGTAAGGTGAACCAACGCCTGAATGCCATCTGCCACCCGCAATTTGCCGAGGCCATGGATCAGGATTTTCCTGCAGCGGGCCCCTTCGCCGGGGTGCCCTTGTTGCTCAAGGATCTGGCACAGGAGCAGGCTGGGCATCCCTGTACCTACGGCAGCCGGGCGCTGGTGAAGAACGTCGCCACGCGGGATTCCCAGTTTGTGCGCCGTGCCCGGGAGGCCGGGCTGGTTTTTCTTGGCCGCACGGCAACCCCGGAATTCGGCCTCAAGGCAGTGACCGAATCGGCGCTGTGGGGCCCCAGCCGTAACCCCTGGGATACCGAGCGCACGCCGGGCGGCTCCAGTGGCGGTTCCGGCGCTGCGGTGGCGGCTGGCATTGTGCCCATGGCCGGTGCCAACGATGGCGGTGGCTCCATTCGTATTCCGGCCGCCTACAATGGCTTGTTCGGGCTGAAGCCGTCCCGGGGCCGGATTTCGGTTGGCCCATACGCTGGCGAGGCCTGGACCGGAGCGTCCACCGATCATGTGGTTTCCCGCACGGTCCGGGACAGCGCCGCGATGCTGGATGTGCTGTCCGGTCCGGCCAGTGGCGATCCGTTTACTATTCCACAGCCATCGGCCCCCTGGGCGGACCTGATGCAGCAGTCACCGGGCCGCCTCAAAATCGGCGTATTTACCTCGTCACCCTATGACACCGAGGTGGCGCCGGAATGCGTCGCCGCAGTTGAAGAAACGGCACGCCTGCTGGAATCCCTGGGCCACGATGTAGAGTATGCTCGCCCGGAGTTTGATGGGCTGGCCCTGGCCCGCTGCTACCTGGCGCTGTATTTCGGTGAGGTATCCGCGCTTATGGAACGCGCGAAAACCGAATTCGGTGCCACCGATCGGGACTTTGAGCTGGAAACCCGGCTGCTGGGCATGCTCGGGCGCACCATGCCGCTGCCAGACTATGTTCGCCTGCGCCAGCAGTGGAACGATTTCGCCCGGGCTCTGGGGGCCTTTTTCGACCGTTTTGATCTTTATCTGTGTCCCACCACCGGCCAGTTACCGGCCCGGATCGGGCAAATGGACACACCGGCTCACCTGAAACTGGTGGCGCGGCTGATGCTCGGTCTGAAAGCCGGAAAGCTGGTGCACAAGAGTGGACAGGTGGACCAGATGGCTCTGGAAAGCCTGGCCAGGACGCCATTCACCCAGCTGGCCAACCTCACGGGTACGCCGGCGATGTCGGTACCCATGCACTGGACCCGTGACGGGCTGCCGGTGGGTGTGCAGTTCGGAGCCGCCCACGGTGGTGAAGATCGCCTGCTGCAGGTGGCAGCCCAGCTGGAAGAGGCCAATCCGTGGTTCAGTAACTACGAGCGCCTTGAGGATGCTTTCTGAGGTTGAAGAAAAAAACCTTCTCCGGGGGTTGTGATCCGCGGTGACCAACTCCACGTTTATCTTTCCATGTGGAACAGGCTATGCTGTAAGTCAGGGACACCGGTTCCT
>MDTA01192474.1_pt1 | contig 11372 bp, 10 predicted proteins | sample 811151 | NCBI WGS metagenome assembly MDTA01 (sample SAMN05326648, study PRJNA326480) | marine metagenome | isolation source: seawater | place: Indian Ocean: South | collected 2010 | reverse complement strand
CTATCTGCTTATGGAGAACCAAAATACTACGAAGTATTAAAAAAAAATTGTTTTATAAATGAAAATATTTTTAAGCTTAATCTAAAAATGTATGAATTTCATAAAAAAAATTTTTCTTATAATTTTGAAAATGAACCCAATCAAAGATTTCTTTTAAATAAAGATATTTATAAAAAATTAGATAAAAGTGAAAATTTTATTTTGAATAAAAAAGATTTTGCCAAAAATATCGCATGTTCTGCACAAAAAATATTTGAGGAGGCTTTATTTGAAATAATTAATCAACATAAGGGTAAAAATGAAAATCTTGTTCTCTCAGGGGGTTGTGCTTTAAATTCACTCGCTAACGGAAAACTGAATGAAAGCAAAATATTTAAGAATATATTTGTTCCATTTTGTCCAGGAGATAACGGAGGGAGTATAGGAGCTGCATTATATCTTCTCAAAAAAAACTATCCTAAGATAAAAACTAAAAACCTACAAAATCCATATTTGGGAAAAAAATATGATAAAAAAGAAATTATAAGCGCTCTAGATATTTACAAATCAAAAATTGAATATCAATTAATCGATGATAGTGATGAACTAAATAATTTAGTATGCAAATATTTAATACAAGAAAGAATTATTGGATGGTTTCAAGATCGCATGGAATTTGGTCCAAGAGCTCTTGGGAATCGCTCAATTATTTCAAGTCCAATAGGACCAAATATTAAAAACCTTATTAACTCAAAAATTAAACTTCGAGAAAATTTTCGACCGTTTGCTCCATCTATTTTAGAGGAAAATGTTTCAGATTGGTTTGAAAAACACGTTACTTCAAACTACATGTCATTTGTTTCAAAAATCAAAAAAGAAAAAAAAAATTTGATACCTGCTGTTACACATGTTGATGGCACCGGTAGATTACAGACAGTAAATTCTCATCAAAATAAAAAATTCTATAATTTAATAAAAAAATTTTATGAAATTTCGAATGTTCCAATACTGCTAAATACCTCTTTCAATGAAAACGAACCTATAGTTATGAGTCCAGAAAACGCGCTAGAGTGTTATTTAAGAACAGAGATGGATTTTTTAGTTATTGATAATTTTTTTATTAATAAAAAAAATTAAATGTAATTTTTTATCCACTTTATAGTTTCCTTTAATCCACTGTCAAAATTATGTTTCATCGATTTTTTTACAAACTTTTTAATCTTTTTAGAATTTGCTAAACTATAATCTGGATCTAATTTTATTTTAGGCATATTTTTTTTCTTTGCTTTAAATCCTATAAGTAACTCAAGTTTTTTTACTAAAGCATTAATACTGATAGTTTCTTCTCCTCCTATATTAAAAATATGATAAAAAGTTTTTTTATTTTTAGTTTTATTTAAGACTGCAAACATATATTGAATTACATTATCTATATAAGTAAAATCTCTAAAATTTTTTCCATTATTATTTAAATAAATTAATTTTTTTTTTAAAATTGATTTTATGAATATAAATATTGACATGTCTGGTCTGCCATATGGACCAAAAACAGTAAAATATCTAAACCCTACTGAATTGATTTTAAAAATTTTATGATAATAATGAGCAATATTCTCAGTAGCAATTTTAGTCAAACCATAAATTGAGATAGGTTGATCAGTTTGAATATTTTCATTTGTTGGATAAATACCTTTATCACCATAAATTGAACTTGAAGAAGCGTAATAAATTTTTTTAATATTGTTTTTTTTTGCAAATTCAAAAACCCTTATTGTGTTTGATATGTTTTCCTCGACATATTCTAATGGTTTGCTTATAGATCTCCTTACACCAGCTTCAGCGGCTAAATGAAAAATTATGCCTATTTTTATTCCTTTTAAACCTGAGCTTATATTTTTAATATCTTTTTTATAAAATTCAAAATTTTTAAATTTTTTTAGTTTTGAGGTTCTTAATTTCTTTATCTTTATTTCGTAAGATCTGGAAAAATTATCAATACCAACTACATTATAATTTTTTTTTAATAAAAACTTTGCTAAATGAAATCCTATAAATCCTGATACACCAGTAATTAAGATTTTTTTAATCATTATGAGAAACTTTATACATTCTTTTCAAAAATAGTTTATTAATAAATTTAAATTGTAATTTATCACAAAAAAAATGGTAACTTTAAATTGAACAAAAAAGATTATAAAATATTACACATTTTGATCACTTATTCTTATTATTATTTGAAAAAAATTAACTCTGATACAACAAAATATTATGTCTAAATTAGCTATAATTCTTGAAGATATGAGGTTAGGTGGTCCACAAAAACAATTGATATATTTTTTGCAAGAATGCTCCAAGTCAAATTCAAGTAAAAAATATTTGGTAATATTACCAAAGCAATCAAAAAAAAAATTATCAAAATTTTTAAATTTAAACAAAATTAAAATTAAAGAATTAGATATTCAATATCTCTCAAGATACTCTATTACTAAATATATAAGATATTTCTATAAAGAATTTAAACAAATAAGAGACTCACTAAGAAATATTGAAAAAGTTTACATAGCTGGAGGCACCTCAAGTTTAAAAAGTCTCATATTTTCTATAATTTTAAAAAAACAAATTTACTTTCATATTCATGATGCCAGAACAAATAAAATTTTAAAAATTATATTATTTTTTCTCTCTTTTTTTATAAAAAAAATTTTTTTTGCATCGAAATCATCTCGAGACTACTATTCTTTCTTAAGTAACAATCCAAATAAAATTATCTTAAGGTCCTCTATAGACCCATATTACTTTAAAAATTTTCCAAAGAAAAAGAATATTTTTAATATTGGAATTATATCTAATATTAATCCAGATAAGAATATAGAATTGTTAATAGATATAGTAAAAAATATAAATAATAAAAAAATAAAATTTATATTAGTTGGAAAATTATTTTCATCACAAATAAATTATTTTAGAAATAAATTAAATCTATTAAATGAAATCAAAAATAATATTAAATGGCACAAAAATATAGATGATCCAAAGGAAATTATTAAATCTTTCGATTTATATATTTGCACTTCAAAAAATGAATCTTTACCTTTATCCATATTAGAAGCTTTAAGTATGTCTATACCTGTCATAAGTACAAACGTGGGTGATGTTTCTTATGTTTTAAATAAAATAAAATGTGGTTTTATTGCGAAACCAAACTGCAAAAATTTTGTTGAAAAAATTAAATTACTTTATTCAAACAGAAATAAATTAAAAAAATTATCAATAAATGCGAAAAAAAATATACTTAAAAATTTTAATATTAAAAACTACAAAAGATCATTGGAAAATGAGTTATTTAAAAAATAATTTTTTTAATAAAAAATAAAAAAAATCCTTTAAGCCAAATAAAAATGACTCAAAAAAATTTATATGTTTAAATCTAGCTAAACATGAAAAATATAAATCTTTAATGCTAAATTGATTATTTCTAATCTCTCTAGTAACTAAATATTTTTGTAAATTATGAAAATTTGTAAACTTTTTTATTCTCAACCATAACTCATAATCCTGGCACCTAGGAAAATTTTCGTCATACTTGTTTTTTATAAGTAAGTCTTTCAAGATAATTACCGATGAATGAATAATTACATTTTGATATGATAATTTATTCTTAATATCAAAATTTTTTTCTGGTACTTGAATATATTTTTTTTTATTTGATTTATGTATCACATTTGTCCCAAGAACTTGGATATGTTTATTTTTTTTTAAAAAATTAATTTGATGCTTAAATCTATCTTTATTACTAATATCATCTGCATCATGTCTTGCAATATAATTTGCTCTTGAAAATTTTAACATAAAATTTAAAGATTTTGTTAATCCTAAATTTTTATTTGATTTTAGAAATAAAACATTATTTTTCTTTTTAATAGTTTTCTCTACAATTCTATCTGATAAATCACTTGATCCATCAGAATAAATAATTATTTCTATATTTTTAAAACTTTGCTTAAATAGACTCTCTAAAGAATTTTTTATTGTATTCATATTATTGTAATATGAACAGAGAACTGATAGCTCTGGTCTACTTTTTGTTCTTCTATCAATCTTTTTTGCAATTGACATCTAATCAAGTATTCTTTTGAAAAAAATTTAAATATTTCACAGCAGCACTATTTATATCGATTGGATCGGTATTAATACTTTTTTTGAATTTTGCATAGTTATTGTAAATTTTCATGAAATCATTTACCAGTAAGTCATATTTTGGTTCTGGGGGGTTGTAATAATCAATTAATTGATAATCATAATTTTTGTCTGCATTACTAACAATACCTGAATTTGTTTTTTTAATAAGCTCGTGTGTCCCTCCATTATTTGTACACAAAGATGGTAATCCACATGCTATTGCCTCAACAAGAGTATTTGGATTTTGGTCGATCCAAGATAAATGAACATATGCATTTGCTGTCCTGTACCACTCTGGAAGCTTAAAATGCTTTATATTGCCAGCCAAAATAATGTTTGGGTCGTTTTTTTTTAAATCATATTCGCCAAGTATTATTAATTTTAGATTATCTATCTCTGTTTTCAATTTATAGAAAAGTTTAATTATCTCATTTAATCTTTTATGTCTTCTCCATGCAGCCGAGGTAATAATTACAAAATCATTACTTTTCAATTTTAATTTGTCACGAAGATTATCTCCTTTTGGGGAAAATAAATTTAAAGGAACAGAATTATTTATAACAACATTGGGGACTTTCAAATTTTTATGAAATTTTTTTACTAAATTTTTAGTAAATTCACTTATAAAAATTGTCCCAATAGAATTATCAATTGACTCAAAAATTTTTTTATTCGCTTCAAATGTGTTTATTGCTGTATTTTTTTTGTCAAAAAAAATTCCGCCAATTCTCAAAAAATATGGTTTTTTATAAATAGATTTATTTGTGTTCGCAAAAATGGCAAAATCATAAAAAGGATCAAACTTGTTGGTAAGATTTATACCCTTATTTTTAAACTGTTTTGAAATACGCTCTAAAAATATATATGGTCCTATTTTTTCATTAAAAATAAAAGGATATTTTTCAATAGCTATTTTCATATTTTTTTTTGAAGAATTGCGTAAGATCTAACTTTGGCTGAAGATATTATTTTTATATCATAAACATCATCTTCTCTGATTTCGTTTATAAATCTTACTATATCTGGAAAATCAGTTGAATAGTCATCAAAAATTATGTAATCTCCTTTTGTTTGTTTTAAAGAAATAAATTTAAATTCCTTTCTAACATTAAAATCATTATGCATTCCATCAATAAATGCAAAATTTATCCTGTCACAATTTATTTTTTTCAATATTAATGAGCTTGGTCCAGTTAAGAAGTGAATATTTTTTAATTCTTTTTGCCAAGGATTTAACAACTCTTGTCTAGATTTTTTTCCATCATGATCATCTATACAATTCCAATAAATTTTATTTTTATTTGAAATAATATCTATAGTAGATATGTCTCCATCAATTTTTGAATCAATTATTGCTTTAGACATACATATAGATGAAAATCCTCTTGCTGTCCCAATCTCAAGAATTTTTATATAATTTGTTTTTTGATCTTGAATATATTTTCTCAAAAGTGAATACAAAACTCTTCCATGTTGATAATTTATAGAAGTTTTTTTTTTTACTACCTGAGTATGAAGAGCAAGTTCGTCTAACCAAGATTTATTTACACTAAATCCAGTTAAATTTTCAAAATTATCTATTTCTAAAAATTTTTCATTTTTTGCTTTTTCATAGACCAAAAGATAGTGATCTTTAGTTGCTAAAATTTTACTTCCAAATGGATTTCGATTTGGAAAAAAATAATTTCTAAAATCTCTTAAAATATTGATCAAATTCTCAAACATCTAAAAAATCTTTCCATAATGATATTTGATTTTTATAATCATTTTTTAAAGCAGTTTTTTTACAGTTAGTCTTAATATTCTTTTGTAAATCTTTATCTTCTATTAACTCTATTGATGTTTCGGATAATGATTTTGGCGAAAAATTACTAGTTATCAAAGCGTTTTCTCTATTCTTAACAAGTTCTACTGTTTGACCTACGGGAGTTGTAATTACAGGGACGGAGCATGCCATTGATTCAAGAAGTGATTTAGGACCACCTTCCTCTCTTGAACAAATTAGATAAAAATCAAGAATGTTATAATAGTTTTTCATAGCTAAATAATCATTTTCATAAAAATGTGAAAATTTTACGTTTATTTTGTCGAGTTCATTTTTAACAAATCCTCGAGATGGTCCCAGGAGCAAAATAAATAAATTAGGATTTGCTTTTTTTATCAATTTAATTGTGTCAATGAATATATCTGGTCCTTTTATTAGTTTTGGTTTTAAACCCTCCTTCCAACCCACTCCATCTTTTTGAAAAGACCCAATTATAATATGGTCATCTGGAATATTTAATTTCTTTTTAATTTCTATTTTTTTAAAATTTTCGATTTGATTAAATATTTTATTATCAACCCCAATATAAATTTTTTTTAGCTTTTCTTTAAGTCCATTCTTAGAAAAAATTTCATAAATCTCATCATTTGTAACTCTTATTTTGCTAAATTTACTTTGATTTTTTATAATATAATTAAACAAATCTTTGAATTCGGGGCTTATTACAGGATTTCCGTGGAAATAATCAAAATAAACTTTGTTTTTAAATAAATGATAAAATGATTTTTTTAGAGAATATTTATCCTCCAGATAAACTTTTGAATTAAAGGCAATTCTAGAGTTTGTAATTTTACAACCAACTTCACTTAAAATATCTTTTAGATGATGAAATTCTCTACCTGGAACCCAAATTTTGTTCAAACCTAAAAAATGGATTTTCTGTTTTTTAACCATATTATATTTAAAATAGTAAATAATAAATTTATTACCAAAAAGTTTTACTTGTTAATTTTCTTATTATAATAGAATTGTATATTTTGAACTAGGTCAGGCATAAATAAGTCTGATTTTAAATAAGTTTCAAAAGTGTTTAGACTATACAGAGCATAATTGTCTAACATTGATTTCAGTTTATTTGGCATATCTTCAATATTATTCGAAATTTCGCCATTTTTCTTACTTTCAATTAAATCAGACGAGCCGATATGAGGCATTGATAAAACTGGAATATTTAATTGCATTGCTTCAACCTGAGCCCTAGGACCACTGTCTAAAACTGAACTATTTATAAAAATTTTACTATTTAAAGTAAGTTCTATCTTTTTAGCTTGATGAATATTTAAAAAAATATCAAAATTCATCTTTTTACTTAATTTCTTAACTTTATTAAAAATTTTCCAGGGGGTTTTTTTAAAATAATCAAAAAATTTTTTTCTTTTATTATTTGGGTCACGAGCAATGATACATCCTTTTAAATGAGTTAGATTGTTTTTGCTTAAGCTATTTAAAAACTCTATGTGTCTTTTTCGTTTATCAAAAGAGGATACCATAATCCAGTCATATTTTTTATTTTTTGATTTTTTTTTTTTTTCTAATTGCAATTTTTCATGATCATAACAAATAAGCTTATACACACAAGATGGTATGTCATCAGGTATGTATTTTTTAAAGTTTTTACTTTCAGTTAAAACTAAATCATGGATATTATTGTTAATAGAACTTTTCTTTATGTAACCATGAAACTGATTATCTACAATGACAAACTTATTTTTAATTTTTTCACATTCTTCAATATTAGACCAACAAAATACATAATTCATCTTATGATCAGAGTTTATAACTTCAAATTTGTTAAAATCTTTCCTTATTTCTAAAGTACCATAATTCGTTATAATTTTTTTTTTTATGCTTTTGTCATCACGCCATCTTTTTTCTTCTACAAAAATTACTACTTTCTCAATAAGTCCAAATTTCATCAAATTATAATAAAAAAACGTGAAATTTTCAGACAATTCATCAGAAAACATATTTGAATTATTAAGTCCTAATGGAGAGATTTCAGTCCAACATGGACTATTTATTACGTAAAGTATTTTCATTTTTTTTAAGAATTATATCAATTAAATAAGATACTTTTAAGGCACGGTCATGGTTATCCTTAAAATTTTTATTAAAAGAAAAAACATATTTGAACATTTTTAAAATAAAATTTCTTTTAGATGCAAAATTTATGTTATTAATTTTATGTTGAGGTTTTTTGTTCAAATTATATTTAAAATCAAAAGCTAATTTTTTATTGGTGATTTTAAAATGATATAATTTATTTTTGGTATTTATTATTTCAATTTTAATTTTACTTTTAAATATAAATTTATTTAATAAGTAAAAATCATGATAAGCGAGAGCAAATAAAGTTTGTTTGAAATCATAATTGCTAAATTTATTTCTGACAATATAATTTTTTTTTTTTGGAACTATTTTTTTAGTTTTAAAAATTTCAATGTCATCAATATAAAGTTTGGTTTTATTTTTTTTAGAAACTTTAATTAATTTTTTTGTAAGATCATAATTAGTTGTTAAAGGTTTTTCACAAAAAACATTAATTTTTTTTTCTAGAAAAAATTTAACATGTTGGTAATGAAGATTATTTGGACTTGCTATTATTATCCAATCTATATTTTTTAAATCAATATCTCTGTAGTTATTTTTACTTCTTATAATTTTTATTACGTTTCCAATTTTTTTAAGATTAAGGTACAATTTGCTGCCCCATGATCCTTTGCCAACAAGCACAAAATTCATATTAAATTTTTTTTAAAATATTATTTGCAGTTTCCATACAACTTATCCATTTCCCTGAATAAATTTTAAACACATTTTTCTTTGTATCTACTTTTGTAACTCGCTCATCATTTGCATTTTTAATTGTACATCTAACGACAATAAATGATTTATAATATTTAGTTTTGTGAAATCCGTTAAAATAGCTCTCAAAATTTTTTTTAATTCTCGGGAACTTTAAATTAGGCAAGTGATGTAAATATTTACTATTTAAATTTTTAAATTTTCTTTCAAAATTGTGATATTTACTATTTTTAAAATTTATTACTGATTCTTTTACACTCCCTAATATAGAAAGATTATTTTTGTAATATGGATCTATACACATAAATGGTCCATCAAGTATTACGAAACTTTTATTATTGAATTCTCGAGGTGTTTTTGTAATTATTTTTTCTACTAGTTGATAATGATATTTTTTTTTTAAAGATTTAAAGTTTTTTAAATTATTATTATTATTATCATAAGTACATAAAAAGACGTTATCATAATTTTTTATAAAATTTTCATCAAGAGTTATTTCTTTATTACAAACTATTTTAATTCCAAGGCTATTAATAATTCTTTGAAATCTTTTTTTAATTAAATATATATTTATTAATTTCTCTTTTACACTTATCGCGCCTTCTATATTTTCCTTTTTGAGTAAATCGTTCTCACAAACTTTGAAACTTAATTTATTTTTTTTTAAAATTTGAAGATATTTTTCAAAATCAGTAAGTGAATTTTTTTTTGCTATAGCATAATAATTCTCACTTTTTATATAACATCCAGAAAAATATTTATTAAACTCTCTAAAACTGGTCTTACATTCTTTGATGGTTTGTTCTGATCTTGGGTAATGATATCCTAGATGACATCTGAATTGATTTTTACCACTTGCACCCATAAGTATATCTTTTTCTTTTTCAAAGACTGTAACTTGTGATCTTGGATATTTTTCTTTAATTTTGATTGCAATAGAAAGCCCAAAAAAACCTGCACCTATAATACAAAATTTCATTTAATTAGTTTATGTTAAATTTAAATTTGAGTTTTGAAATAAAATTTATTTTTGGTAATTTTCTATTTTTAATAATTTCGTTTTTATTTTTAATCAATTTCATAAATAATTTTTCATAATTTTTACACATCAATTCAGAGTTATAAGGATAACTTTTTAAATTATCTCTAAAATTACTATATTCTTCCTTAATTTTATAAATTTTTTCTTTTAGAGAGTTTTTTAAATATACAATACCATAACCTTTGCAGTACTCACTCATACATCCACTATCTAGATATAAAACAGGTAGTCCACAATTCAGGCCCTCGTTTTGATGATTGCCACCTGGTTCATTTATTGATCCTGTTAAGTACACATCATGACTTTTAATTAAATTAGCAAGCTCTATGCCATTTTTTGGTTCTATGTAATTTGTATTTTTAAACTTAAAGTCCTTTGGTAAATTTCCGATAAAAGTAAAAGAAACTTTTTCTGAAAATCGTTTATCATTTAATAAATTATCTAAATAATTATAAATTTCGAATCCTTTATTTCTATGTGTACTCCAATGATGAGTTACAATTTTTAGCTTGTTTTCAATTTTATCATCAAAATTTGAGCAATTAAATATATTTTTATTAGCTCCATTTAATATCACTGATGAGTTCTTAAAATTTTTATAATGAGATAAATTGTCTTTTAACCAATTACTAATAAACACTGTATGATCTGCAAACTGATTTGCATCTATTAAGTTTTTATTTACATAATCAGTTCCTTTTCTATCGTCACATTCATTTACTCTATGGACAACTATTGCATTAGAATTTACATTTTGCAGATATTTATTAATATTAAAATGATTGAATGTTGATGATGAACTGTTGTATCTTGGATCCATCAAAACTATTATATCTATGTCGTTATCATTTAGATGGTTTACTATTTCGTAATTCTTATCTTTAAAATAACCTGAAATATTTGTAATAAATTGATTGCCGCCTCCCCATGGAGCATCTTTAATTTTTAGTCCGAATGATATTTTCACAGCTAGTTTTTAATTTTTTTAATTACTGATATGTATGATCTAAAATTTGGGTTCGCGTTATGTTCTGGATCTAGCCATTTTAGAATAAGAGAAAAATCAATGATATTTTCTTTCTTTAAAGTATTAATTGATCTCCATGTTGCATTTTTTTCAGACTTTCTAATATCATCACACAAAATAAAACCATTATCGCTTAATAAATTTAAAGAATTGATGAGATCCATTGTTACAATAGGATCAAAGTGAGCTCCATCAATCCAAATTAAATCAAACGTTTCCTTTAAATTAATTAAATTTACAGAACTCTTTTCTATAATAGACAAATTTTCTCTTTTACTAATTCTTAAGTTTCTTTCATTTAAAAAATTTTTTAAGTCGTTTGCATCACCTCTTTTGTATGAATTTATAAAATCGTTACTGTTACTAGGTAAGTCGACAGTAATCACCCGAGCTTTATCAAATAAAACTGACAATAAAAAAGCATTTTGAGCATTGAAAGTCCCTATTTCAAGTATTCTATTTATATTGTTGTTAATTAAAGATAAGCCTGAAAAAAAAGTTTGATGTTCCGAGTG
>MDTA01183212.1_pt1 | contig 11373 bp, 15 predicted proteins | sample 811151 | NCBI WGS metagenome assembly MDTA01 (sample SAMN05326648, study PRJNA326480) | marine metagenome | isolation source: seawater | place: Indian Ocean: South | collected 2010 | reverse complement strand
TTGCTACCACCGGATTTTGAGTCCGGCGCGTCTACCAGTTCCACCATTCGCCCTTTTTTTTCTTAATTTATTTAATTTTTCTTACTATGAGAACAAAAAATATAGACGTTGTAAACATTATTAAAGCATATGCTGCAGTAGGAACCATAAATACAATATCACTAAATAATTGGGTAGTAACAACCACTGCTAACGTGCCATTCTGTAAGCCACACTCTAAGGAAATGCATTTTCTTTGGGCAACACCTGTAGCAAAAAATTTTGCAACATAATATCCAGTAAAGATCATTGTTATGTTCAAAATAAAAGCGATTATACCAGCTCTTGTTATAAAGCTTATTACTCGATCCCATTCTTCCACCCAAATTGCAATAAATACAATTAAAAATAAAATTACAGATAGCCGTTGGATTATCAAAGTTTTAGATATTATAAAATTTGTCATCAAACTTCTGACAATCATTCCAAGAATAACTGGAACAGTTACAACAAAAAACATTTTCATTGCTATATTTACCATTGATATTTGGTTTAAAATTTTTATACCCAAAAATTCAGCAGAGTTAAAAACTATTAAAGGTACTATTAAGATAGAAAGTAAACTTACTATAGCTGTTAAACTAACAGATAAAGCAACATCGCCATCTGCAAATTTAGTTAAAATATTAGATGTTACCCCTCCTGGGGCTGCTGCAATTATCATCACTCCCATAGCTATTTCAATTGGAAGTGAAATAATTTGAATTAAAGTGAATGCAATAACTGGCAGTAAGATAACTTGGCATATGAAACCAATAACAAAATCTTTTGGATTTTTTATAACTTTCATGAAGTCTGAAATAGTCAAACCAAGACCCAAACCGAACATAATTATTGCAAGACAAACGGGAGCTATAGATTTTGCTATTTCCATGATTTAATGAATTTTAAAGTTTAAATTTTGAATTTTTCATATAATCAAACATTTCTGTCAAAAATTCAGCGACCATATTTTGATTATATAAAAAATTATCTGAGATTTTTTTGTTTAGCTTGCCTCCCTTTTTCATTTGGTATTCTAAATTTTTATTTTTTTTAATACAATCTTGTTTTAACAACCATTTCAATTTTCTAATTACTGTTGCCCTAGGTATTTTTGAAATATCTGCTATGGACGATGCATTAATTCCTCGTATAATTTTCACATCAGCCACATTAGAGTAATAGCTTTTAAGTGTAATTGGTTCCGACACTAAATTTTTTTCTGCAGCTTTTGCAAGATGATATTGATGACTAAGAGCTATATTTCCCCACACAATCCAGGTTTCCAAATCCTGAAAAACATTTCTATGTCTAGTCAAAAAAGGTATTTGCATTTTAAAAAATCTTAGCCAAATTATTGTGAAGTATTTTTTAATAAAAGACGTTATATATTCTTTTTTTAGTCCTTCACCAAACCACTCTTGGCCCTGTAACATTTTACTTTTTTTTTCAATAAACAATGCAAGCAATTCAATTGTTTCATTTGGTTTTTGAGTTTCAATTCCGACTCTGTTAAATATAATTGACTTACCGAATCTTTTTAACATATTTGAATTTTGTAATTCATTCACTTTTCTTCTAATTGTTTCTTTTGGTATGTTAAGATCATTCGATATTTGAATTAAGTTAATTTTATCGATTTTGACACTGTCTAGTTCATAGTATTCATCCATTGATAAATATTGAAATTTATCTGCAAGATTTTGCCAGGAGTTTCGTATTAAATATATTAAAACTACATACTTATCTAAATCATGAAAACATTTGTAAGCACGACTAGTCCACGCTTGCTGAAATTTTCCCCAGGTATCCCAGTGAGATAAAATATTGTTCTCAAGATTTTCTAAAACTAAACTTTTGTTAAATTTTTGTTCCTTTTCTGGTATAATTTTTTTTGTTTTAATATCAATGGTTTGAGACATTTTAATTTTTCCAAGTGACAGATTGATTAATTAAAATTGCCATTAAAATCCAAATTATAAATGTTTCTCCAGGTGAAAAGCCGTATTCTGCACCAAAAAATCCAGCGATAATTACTATTGCATAAATTACAACAGTGGACAATATAAGGCTTGCCAGGTACCTAAGTATTGTGCATTTTAAATTCATGATTTTAAAAAAACTATACGATAGATGCGTTGAGCTTGCTAGACATAAATTTTCGAAGCCATTACTAGGTTTTGTGTCTTTTATTGAGAGTTTTTTTTTTCCAGTTCCACCAGATTTAATGATAGTGCCTATGGTCGTCGCTAAAAGAGATGATTATTTTAAAATATTTTTAATTGCAACGACTGGTTCTGTTTTAGGAGGTCTATTTGGTTATATGCTAGGTGTTTTTTTTTTAGAAGCTTCTATGGTTATCATCGAGTTTTATGGATATGAAGATAAAGTTTTTGAAATGCAAGACAAGATGTCTACAAAGGGTGGATTTTTCACTTGGTTAGGCATTATGTTTTTAGCTGGATTTACGCCTCTTCCATTTAAAGTATTTACAATAACAAGTGGAGTAATAAGTTTTAACCTTCCAGTATTCTTTTTCATCTGTCTTTTCACAAGAGGACTGCGTTTTTTCTTAGTAGCATATTTAACTAGTCTCTTTGGAAAAAAATTTGGTGATTTTATTGAAAAAAAAGGTGCACTTTGGTTCACTCTTGCAGGGATTTTTATAGTAGTTTTAGCAATCGTCTTATACATAATTTTTATATAATGTCAGATAATAAATTTCTATTAATTGGAATTCTTAGTTTTAGTATACTGTCGCTTTTAATAGCATTTTTTGTTCAATATGCTCTTGGCCATAAACCATGCAGTCTATGTCTAATTGAGAGAATTCCTTATTTTGCAGCACTTGTTTTAATTTCATTAATTTTAATAATTAGGAAATTTGAATTAGTAGTTTCAACTATTATTTTACTTTTTTTTATATTTGGAGCGACAGTATCATTTTACCATATTGGGATTGAAAAAGGTTTTTTTAATGAGTCTCTTTTATGCAAATTAGGGGGCATGGAGAGCAGTTTGTCTAAAGAACAACTACTTAATCAGTTAAAAAACACTCCAATTAGTTGTAAGGAGGTTACTTTTAGAATGTTTGGGTTTTCACTTGCTACAATAAATACAGTTATTTCAATTATTTTAAGTGGTATTATGTTTAAAGTTGTAAAAAATTATGGAAAAAACAAATAAAAAAACTTTAGAAGAAATAATTAGAGTAGACCATGCTGGTGAACGTGGTGCTATCAAAATTTACGAAGGTCAATTATTAGCTTTAAAAACTTTCAAACAAAACGCTTCACTTAAAAAAAAAATCGAAGATATGAAAGAACATGAAATAGAGCATTATGAGTATTTTGATAATGAAATTAAAAAAAGAAATATCAAACCTACAAAGTTACTTCCATTGTGGGATATCATGGGTGTAACTCTTGGTTTTGGAACTGCTATGCTTGGAGAAAAAGCAGCAATGTTATGTACTGCATCCGTAGAGGAAGTCATAGACGGTCACTACCAAGACCAAACGTATAAATTAGGTAAAGATGAAAAGGAATTAAAAGAAAAAATAATGAAATTTAGACAAGATGAATTAGATCACAAAGAAATAGCTTATGACAGTGGAGCAACCAAAAAAGGTTTATTTGGAATTTTAGATAAAGTGATTAAAACTTCATCAAGAATTGCTATAGCGATTTCAGAAAAAATTTAATTATGGTTCTAATTCAATATCCCAATAAAGATAATCCATCCAGCTTTCGTGAAGAAAATTTGGTGGAAAGTTCCTTCCATTTTTGTGCAAATCTTCAACTGTTGGTGCATAAGGTTTATTAAATAGTTTTAAATCACAATTCTCATAAAGTTTGCCACCTTTTTTAACATTACAACTCGAACAAGCAGTTACAACATTATTCCAATCAGTTAAACCTCCTTTTGATTTAGGCAGCAAGTGATCAAAAGTTAAATCTTTTTTATCTCCACAATATTGACATGTAAATTTATCTCTTAAAAAAACATTAAATCTAGTAAAGTTGGGATTTTTAGCTGGTTGAATAAAATTTTTGAGAGCGATAACACTAGGTAAATTCATTTCAAATGATGGGCTTCTAATTTTTCTTTCGTAATTTGAAACGATACTTACCCTATCTAAAAAAACAGACTTCACTGCATCTTGCCAACACCATAATGATAGCGGGTAATAACTTAAAGGTCTAAAATCAGCATTAAGAACTAATGCCGGACACTTTTCTAATGGTACTTTCTCTAAAGAAGAAATAATCATAATTAAAAGCTAACTGAAACAGAAAATTTTATCAAGTTATAATTATGTTACATCTGATAAAGCAAACTAATACAAATGTTTTTTTATAAATTGTAAGCCTAAACTTGATCCCTCAGTAGGAATTCTGTGTTCGCAATTTTTAAAAACTTTAGTGTCAATTTTGTAGTCTTTTTTATTAAAAAAATCCTTAGCCTCTAACAATCCATCAATTGTTACAACTTGATCTATATCTCCATGCATTAAGATTATATTTGGTCTAGAATTGATATTTTTACTTAGATGTTCTATGTTAATTATTTTTCCAGAGTAACCTACTATAGAATTTATTTTATCTTTTCTTTTGATTCCAGTTTGTAAGCTGATCATACAACCTTGGCTAAATCCACTTAATACAATTTGATTTGCTGATAAATTATTATTTATTTTTACCTCATCAATAAACTTATTTAACTTCGACTCAGCGACTAATGACTTCGACAAAATTTGATCAGGAGTTTGATCCATTAAATCAAACCACTGAAATCCATTTGGACTTGCAACACATTTCTCCGGTGCGTTTGGACAAATAAATATTGTATCCGGTAAATGAGCTTTCCAATAACTTGCTAGAATAGAAATATCTTTACCATCGCCTCCATATCCGTGGCAAAGTATTACAGCATTTTTAGGTTTAGTTTTTGACATTGGTTCTAAAATGGTTGTATTTAGTGAATAGCTCATGATATTTAAAAACTTATAATGACTGAATTTTTTTTTAACTTTGTTGGGTTTACTCTTTTAGGTGCAGTAGCCATAGTTTTAATTATGGGTATTTATACTTTATTTAAAGGTGGAAACACCAGTAAAAAATATTCAAATAAATTAATGCAGCTTAGAGTATTATTGCAATTTATTGCTATAATAGTTTTAGTATTAATGGCTTATTTTTTCAAAAACTAGATATACTTTTTCAAAATTTTTATAAAGTGCTCATTCATGAAATCAATTTCTCCAACAACCCTTCCAAATTCATTTCCATTTTTGTCTATTAGAATACTAGTGGGAAGACCTCTCATTTTAAATTGTTTTACGAGCTTCAACTCAGGATCAAAATAAATATCCAAACTTAATACCCCAATAAATTTGAAAAAGTCCTGAGCTTTTAGTTTATTAGGCTTTTCCATATTTATAGCATAAACTTTAATCTCAGGATGTTGGTGAGTAAGTTTTTCAAGAGATGGCATTTCTCTTCTGCATGGAGCACACCAAGTAGCCCAAAAGTTTAATATCATGATATTGCCTTTTTTATTGGTTAGATCAACATCTTGAAGATTTAGATCTTTAAATTTGAGTTCATTTATTATCTTTGGTTTTTCATGAATAACTATATTTTTTGAAAAATCATTGTCAGCTAAAACGTTTTTGCTGATTAATAATACAAATATTGTGTGAATATAGATTTTAAAAGATTTACTAATTTTCATATTAATTTAAATTGAATAACATAGATTATGGTAAATAAAAATAAAACTATTTGGTCGAATAGATTTAGAGGCTCTACTTCAAAATCTTTTCAAAGAATCGGGGCATCAATTAATGTAGACAAAAGACTCTACAGCCAAGATATTTTTGCCTCAAAAATTCATACACAAATGCTTATTAAGAATAAAATTATTCCCGCAAAAGATGGTAAAAAAATAATCAGAGGTTTAGAAAAAATAAAGAAAATGATTAATGGAGGAAAATTCGTATTTAAAGAAAAATTTGAGGATATTCACTTAAATATTGAAAAAAAATTGTATGAGATAATTGGCAATTCTGCTGGATACATGCATACCGCTAGATCTAGAAATGATCAGGTGGTGACAGATTTTAAGCTTTGGGTCAAAGACTCCACTCTCTTAATAATAAGTGAGCTTGATTTTTTAATGAAAAACATTCTGAAAATAGCTGAAAAAAATACAAGCACTATAATGCCAGGCTTTACTCATTTGAAGAATGCTCAACCAATTTCTTTTGCACATTATCTTCTTGCTTATTTCGAAATGTTTAAAAGAGATAAAAAAAGATTTAACAATAATTTAGAATTAATAAATGAGTCTCCTCTTGGTGCCGCTGCACTATCAGGAACTTCTTATAAAATTGATAGAAATTTCACATCAAGAAAACTAGGTTTTAAAAAACCTACAAACAATTCGATAGACACAGTTTCAGACAGAGATTTCGCAATCGACTTTCTTTATGCTTCTGCAGTTTGTGCAATGCATCTTTCTAGATTGGCTGAGGATTTTATCATTTTAAATTCAGATGCTTATCAATTAATAGAATTTAATGATAAAATGTTGACTGGTTCATCAATAATGCCACAGAAAAAAAACCCTGATCCCGCAGAATTAATAAGAGGAAGAACAGGTATAAATTATGGAAAACTGAATTCGATTTTAACAATTATGAAAGGACTACCAATTTCTTACTTCAAAGATTTACAAGATGATAAGGCACTAGTATTTGATGGTTTCGACACTTTAAAAGATACATTAATGATGAGCAATGAATTAATCAAAAACTTAAAACCAAATAAAATTAGAATGTTAAAAATGGCAAATACAGGATATACGACTGCGACCGACTTTGCCGATTATTTAGTTAGAGAAAAAAAATTGCCTTTCAGGGAAGCATACTCGATATCTTCAAAAACAGTCAATTATGCTGAAAGAAAAAAACTAACACTAGACCAACTTAGTTTAAATGATCTTAAAAAATTCTATAAAGATTTAAATCATAGTGTTCTTAGAGTTTTTAATGTAAAAAACTCGATGAATTCAAAAAATTCATTCGGTGGTACTTCTGAAAAAAATGTTAAAAGCATGATAAAAAAATATAAAAAGGAACTTAAATGAGATTAATTTTAACTTTTATAATTTTATTTTTTATATTGACATCTTGTGGAAAAAAATCAGAGCCAAAATATCAAGGTGCAAAATATAATGTTATAATCAAAATCTAATAAAAATGTCTAATATAGGATATAAAAACAATAATCTTTTTATAGAAAAAACTTCTGTGAAAAGCCTAACTTCAAAATATAAATCACCATTTTACCTGTATTCAAACAAAAACATTGTAGAAAATTATAAATCATTCTACAAAAATTTTAAAAAAATCGATCCTTTGATTTGTTTTTCTGTAAAAGCAAACTCAAATATTCAGATACTCAAAATTTTAAAAAGTATTGGATCGGGCGCAGATGTAGTTTCAGGAGGTGAACTTTTAAAAGTACTAAAATCTGGAATTAAGCCAAATAAAATTGTTTTTTCAGGAGTTGGCAAATCAGAAGATGAGATCAGATTAGCTATAAAAAAAGGGATATTATTAATTAATGTAGAGTCTGAAAATGAGGCTATTTTAATAAATAAAATTTCAGGACAGATGCGAAAAAAAACTTCTATTGGAATTAGATTAAATCCAGATATTAGCGCCCCTACACATAAAAAAATATCTACTGGAAAAGCAGAAGATAAATTTGGGCTTTCTAAAAAAAATTTAATAAGTTTCTGTTTAAATATAGCAAAACTAAAAAATTTAAGACTTGACGCTATAAGTGTTCATATTGGGAGCCAAATTTTAAATGAAAATCCTTACAAAAAAACTTTAAAAGTTTTAGCTGAGATAATTTCAAAAACAAAAAAAAGTTTTAAATTTATTGACCTTGGCGGAGGTTTTGGAATTAAATATAAAAAAAACGATAAAAAAATTAAATTAAAAGATTATTCTAGATTAGTAGAAAAATTTAAAAAAAAGTATGGTTGCAAAATAATTTTTGAACCTGGTAGAGCTATTGTTGGTGATACAGCAATTCTAGTCACTAAAATTCAATACTTAAAAAAAGGGGTGAATAAAACATTTGCAATCTTGAATGCTGGTATGAATGATTTTATGAGGCCGGCTCTTTATGAAGCCAAACATAATATTTTACCAATTATAAAAACTAATAGAAAAACTAAAGGCCCTTTAGAATTTGTTGGTCCTATTTGTGAAACTACATGTAAATTTATTAAATACAAAAAATACCAAAAAGTTAACCAGGCTGATTACGTAGCTATAATGGATGTAGGTGCATATGGAGCTTCCTTGTCTTCTAATTACAATACGAAACCTTTAATATCTGAATTACTTGTCAACAAGAATAAGACAAGAGTCATAAGAAAAAAGCAAGATATACAAAATTTAATTAATCACTAATGCAATTTTTAAGATCGCTTTTATTCAACATACTTTTTTATTTGGCTTTAATTTTAATTTTTATCTTAGCTATTCCTACATTGATTTTACCGAATAAGGTTACTTTGATATGTGGAAAAATTTTAGCTTTCATTATAATTTTTTTAATAAAATATATTTTAGGATGTAAAGTAGTATTTACAGGTCTTGAAAATTTAAATAAGAATGAAAAATTTTTTGTTGCTAGTGCACATCAATCCTTGCTTGAAACATTTATTTTACAAGCCCCTCTTCAATATCCTGTCTTTGTTTTAAAAAAAGAACTTTTAAAAATACCAATTTTTGGTTGGTATTTAAGAAAAATTGACTCAATTGATATTGTTAGAGATACAACAACTAAAGAAAACTTAAATTTTTTTGAAAATATAAAAAAGCAGATTGATAAAAGTAAAAGGCCCTTGTTAATATTTCCGCAAGGAACTAGGGTTAAATTTGGAGAAAAAATACCTTTTAAAAAAGGTGCAGGTAGAATTTACGAAGCATTAAATTTACCTTGCGTTCCCGTTGCACTTAATACAGGAAAGTTATGGCCGAAAAATAGCTTTTTGAAATATCCGAGTGACATTCATATATCATTCTTAGAACCAATCAGTCCAGGAAAAGATAAAAATATATTTCTTAAAGATCTTGAAACTAAAATTTATTCAGCTATTGAAAAATTAAACTAATCTTTTTTTCTACCAAAATCTGGCTGCTTCACATCTTGACCAGCTTTTATTATTTCTTTTCTTATATTTTTAGTAGAGGCAAATATTTGAAGAAGTTTGTCTCCATTTTTGTCTATTATAGCTTTTTTAAAATCATTTAAATTATCTGAAAACTTATCTAAGATATTAATGATATTTGCACTGTTATCCAAAAAAATATCTCTCCACATTTTAGGGTCGGATGATGCTATTCTTGTAAAGTCTCTCAACCCCCCAGCGCTATATTTTATAATATCATCCTTAAACTTCTCATCAGCAGTTATCGCAGTTAAAACAATATTGTATGCTACTGCATGTGGTAAATGACTTGTAAGTGCCAAAATATGATCATGCTCATTTAAAGTCATAGATTTCACTTTGCTCCCTAGAAATTCCCAAAATTTTTTTAATTTTTCAAATTGTTTTTTGTTAATATCTTTATTTTCACAAATGATTGTCCATCTATTTTTAAACAAATCCTTTACACCTGCAGATGGACCACTTTCTTCTGTGCCAGCTATAGGATGAGAGGCTATCCATGAAATATTTCTTAAGTTTAGGTTTTCAAAAATTTTATTTACTTCTTTTTTTACTGATCCAGTATCAGTTATAATAACATCTTTTTTAAAAAAATCTTTACCAGCAAGTAATACCTCTTTATATGAACTTAGAGGAACGCATAATATAACTAAATCAGATTCTTTTACTGCAGATGGAATATCTTTAGAAATTTTTTTACATAAATTATCTTTCTTAATTATATCTACAACACCTTTTGCTTTATCGTATACTGTTACAGATTTGCTAATTTGATTGTTATTGATATTTCTTAAGATGGAGGAACCAATCAAACCGCATCCAATAATACATATTTTATCAAACATTAAATAATTTTCCTTATTGTTTTTATGAATTTTTTATTTTCAGAATTATTACCTATAGTAATTCTAAGTGAATTATTCATATTATATACTTTCATTTTTCTTACTAAAATTCCAGCATTTGCAAGTTTGATAAATATTTTTTTTGAATCTTTTTTAATTTTATCAAAATTTATTAATAAGAAATTAGCATTACTGAAATTTGTTTCAATTCTTAAATTTTTAAAAGTTGAATAAAAAATTTTTTTCCATTTGTTTACGTGTTTTATTTCTTTCTTTAACCAATTTGTATCTTTGACAGACTCTACTGCAGCAAATAATGCTGCTCGATTAATATTAAATGGTGGCTTAACTTGATTTAGTACATTTATAAAATTTTTTGGACCATATCCCCAACCAATTCTAAGTCCAGCAAGACCATATATTTTGGAAAAAGTTCTTGTCACAATAACATTCTTAGAATTTGAAAATAATTTAATGCCTGAGGCAAAATTTTTGTTTTTAACATACTCAAAATAAGCATCATCAACTACAAGTAATATGTTGCTTCTAAGTTTTCGTCTTAGCCTTACTAAGTCGTTGCTGCTAATTGATGTTCCAGTAGGGTTATTAGGGTTCGCTAAAAAAACTATTTTAGTTTTTCTATTAACTTTTGATAAAATATTTTCTATCGAAACAGTAAAATTTTTCTCTTTAGCAAATCTTACTTTCGCACCATAGATTTTACTGTAAATTCTATAGATAATAAAACTAAACTCAGGTACGATAACTTCATCATTTTTCTTTATAAAAGCTTTACAAATCAACTCAAAAATTTGATCCGACCCAGAGCCAAGTATTATCTTGTTTGGATCTAATCTAAACTTTTTTGCTAAAGTATTTTTTAAAAAAATACCGTCTGAGTCTGGATATCTTTTTAAATTTTTTGAGACTTTTATAAACTCTTTTATTGCTTTTGGGCTTGGTCCAAGAGCCGACTCATTTGCTGAAAGTTTTATTTTAGCAATTTTTTTGTTAAACAAACTTAATCCGGCAATGTATTTCTCAGTGTTTATTTTATTTGGCTTTGGTAAATTCATTTTTAGTAAGTTAATATATAAAAAGCTTATGTAATGCTAGTTTCATTACATATGAATTTGACAAGTTTACGACTATTTAGTATTAATTTGCACAAGGCGCCGATTTAACCAAATTGCAGGCGCTTTATAAATGTAGCTAAATAGGAGATAGCCCAGTTTAGCTGGGCTTTTTT
>MDTA01136736.1_pt1 | contig 11373 bp, 11 predicted proteins | sample 811151 | NCBI WGS metagenome assembly MDTA01 (sample SAMN05326648, study PRJNA326480) | marine metagenome | isolation source: seawater | place: Indian Ocean: South | collected 2010 | reverse complement strand
CATCAATGACTCATGAATATATTTTCAATTATAAGAAAGATGATATCTATTGGTGTACAGCAGATATAGGATGGATTACTGGACATAGTTATATAATTTATGGTCCGCTTTCAAATGGCGCAACAACATTAATGTTTGAAGGTGTGCCTAATTATCCAAGTTTCTCAAGATTTTGGGAGGTTATAGATAAGCATAAAGTAAATATTTTTTATACTGCGCCAACGGCAATTAGAGCATTAATGAGAGAAGGGGATGATTATGTAAAAAAAACATCAAGATCTTCATTAAAATTACTTGGAACAGTTGGTGAACCAATAAATCCTGAGGCTTGGAAATGGTATTATGAAGTTCCAGGGAATTCAAAATGTCCTATTGTTGATACATGGTGGCAAACTGAAACCGGAGGAATATTAATATCTGCTCAAAGTGGTGCGATTGATTTAAAACCAGGATCAGCATCAAAACCTTTTTATGGAATTGAACCATGTATAGTAAACAAAGATGGTGAAGAGCAAAATGGAGAGTCAGAAGGAATGTTATGTCTTCAAAATTCTTGGCCAGGCCAAATGCGAAGTGTCTATGGTGATCATAAAAGATTCATATCGACTTATTTTTCACAATTTGATGGAAAGTATTTTACTGGTGACGGATGCAGAAGAGATAAAGATGGTTACTATTGGATTACTGGAAGAGTTGATGACGTTATAATTGTATCAGGTCACAACCTAGGAACTGCAGAAATTGAAAGTGCTTTCGTTTCTCACCCAAAAGTATCTGAGGCTGCTGTTGTGGGTTATCCTCATGATATAAAAGGAAATGGATTATATTGCTATGTTTCTCTTATCGTTGGAACTGAAAGTAATGAAGATTTAAAAAAGGAATTAGTTCAAACTATTAGATCAAAAATTGGTCCTATTGCTACTCCTGATTTTATACATTTTACTGATGGGTTGCCTAAAACCCGTTCAGGAAAAATAATGAGAAGAATATTGAGAAAAATTGCAGCAAATGAAGAAGATCAACTAGGAGACATAACAACATTAGCAGACCCAAGTGTAGTGGAAAAATTAATAGAAAATAAACTAAATATTTAGCTATCTGGCTTCCCAGTGCTTTAAGCATCTAGGTTCATAAATATCTGCAGCACCCACTTGAGTTCTGTCTCCACCTTCAGTTTTTCTATATGTTTTAGTTGCTTCCATTCCACACACATTGCAAAAACCATAAATTTTAATAATTTTATCTGACAAACCAAGAAGCATTGCAGATGTTTCCCAAGGTTTTCCTCTAGAATCTTGATCTAGGCCTGAGGAAACAACATCAACACCACTGTTTAATATTTTCTCAACATTCTCCAATGTTTCATCTGATTTCATAAACTGTATTTCATCCAAAAAAACCATATCAACAAAATCTTTATGAAAATTAAAGTTATCATTAACATGTTTCCAGTCCTTCATAGAAAAACAATCGTGACTTAAATCGTTGTGGGTAATTATTTTTTCATTAGAGTAGCGATTATCAATAATAGGCTTAATTACGATAATTTTTTTGCTTTGATGTTTGGCCCATAAAATTCTTTTTAAAAGCTCACTAGTTTTACCAGCAAACATAGCGCCAACAATTGTTTCTAGCTGTCCTCTCATAATGAAAGATCTTTCTTTATAACATTATGTATATTATGTACATTTAAAGAAGACAAACAACCTACTGGTTTTTTAATATTTTCTAAATAGTAGTTTTTAACACCTCTATTAATCATATTTTTAAAATTATTATTTTTCAAATCTGTGCTTTTAATTTTTAAACTATCATAACATCCAAAATTGTTTTTATAATTGAAAATATCAGTAAGTCCACATGGAGCATTACAAAAGACTGAAGAAAATGTATTTTCTACACTTTTGATTAAATTATAGTTTTTTAATAAAATTTTACTTGAAACACTTGTTTCTAACAACACTCCTCTTTTGTTAAACATTTTAGCTACATGCAAGGGGCCAGAATCCATAAACAATCCATATTGAATATTTTTTATTGAAGAAATAAGATCATATTTATCTTTGGGATCAACCACAATAATATCGTCAGAGATTATTTTGTTATACAAAAAATTAGATATTTCTAAATTATTATCTAAGAATATTTCTATGCGGTAATCTTTTTTAAGAATTTCAATTAGTTCACTTAAAATATTTATTGGCATAGTTCTTATTGGAGAGGTAGAAACAGGAAATATTGTAATTTTATTTATTGTATTATTTTTCTGAGCTTCAATTTTTTTACCTGAATTTTTTTTAATATTGAAAAAATTTATTATTTCTTCAAATATATTTGATCTGGAATATTTTTGATTAACTAAACTTTTTATTTCGAGTGTTAATTGAAAAACAGTATCAAATTTATCAATTTCAGTTTTTTTTATGGCAAATGGATAAATAGTTTGTATTTTAAAAAAATTTTCAAACAGAAAGGTATAGTCTCCTGAGAAAGCAACAGCCACTTTATGAAAATCAATATTTTCACTTACTTTTTTTATAGCTGTCGCATATTCAATCGCATCTCCTAAGCCTATACCTGGGGGAAGACAAAATAATATAGTTTTACCAATTTTTTTTATAGGTAATCTTTTTTCTTGCTTAATAAAATTAACAAATGAACTATTCTGTTTACTTAAAATTTTCCATAATTGAGTGTTTTTACTGAAATAAACATTATTTGCTGTAATATTAAATTTAGTTAAGTTTGGTTTAATCTTATTTATAGAAAAACTAAAAAAAGGCATAATATATTATATACTTTGATGAACAGAAGCACAAAAACAAGATATGCAATATTTCAAATTTTAATTGAAGTATTTAAGAAAAATAAAAGTTTTGAAACAATTTTTAACCAAAAGATTGTTGAATTTAATTTTAATCAAAGTGAGATATCTTTTATTAATAATGTTTGTTTAAGCTCAATGAGAAAAAACATACATTGTAAAATAATTTTAAATAAATTTATTAAAACTAAACTTAAAAAGAATGAATTTATACTTTTGTCTTCTGCAATTGTACAAGTTCTTTATTTAAACGTTAAGCCTTATGCAGTTGTTAACGAAACAGTAAATGTTGCAAAAAAAATAAAAGTTTTTCCAGGATTTGTTAACGCTATTTTAAAAAATATTATAAAAAATTTAAATAATTTAAAAAAATTAGAACTAAAATTAACTGATTTTCCAAAATGGTTTGTTGATGAGATAAATAAATCTGTAAATATAGATCCTTATTCTTTTATTGATACTTTTCATAAACAGCCTAGTCTTCATTTGGTTTTTAAATCAGAGAAATGTTTAAACAATTTTGAAGAAAAACATACCAGGACTTCAAGAAAATCTGCCTTTGTAGAGGTTAAAAAAAAAATTAGTGAAATTAACAATTTTAAAGCAGGGGATTGGTGGGTACAAGATTTTTCATCAATGTTACCGCTTGCAATAAATAATAAAATTAAAAATAATAGTATTCTTGATATGTGTGCTGCTCCTGGTGGAAAAGCTTTTCAAATATTGTCACACAATAAAGTTATTTTAAATGATATAAATAAAAAAAGAATTTTAAAACTTAAGGAAAATTTATTAAGGCTTAGGTTCAGCCCAGAAATAACAAATCTTAATGCTTTAGATTTTGTTGAAAACAAAAAATATGATGTAGTTCTTTTGGACTCGCCTTGTTCATCTATTGGAACAATTAGAAGGCACCCTGAAATTTTATATAAAACAAAGAAACCAAATATTATACAATTAAATCAAATTCAAAAAAACCTCTTAAAAAAATCATCTAAGTTAGTCAAAAATAAAGGCATGATAATATATATGGTATGCTCATTTTTTCATTCTGAAACAACAAGAATTATAAAAAAATTTTTAGAAGAAAACAAAAATTTTACTATACAAAAATACAATCAAAATTCACAATTATTAGATATCAAAAATTTAATTACAAAAGAAGGATATTTTTTAACACTACCTACAAAGTACAAAAATTACTACATCGACGGTTTTTTTGCAGTACAGCTAATTAGAAATGATTAAAGCAAAGTTATATTTGGTAATTAAAAAATTAATATTAGTTTATTTATTTGTCTTTCCTGGAAATTTAAAATTTCAAACTTTATCAAGATTGAATTTTAAAATTATAGACTTTAATAATTACGAAAAAAATAAGAATTTAATTTTTAAAAAAAATTTTTTTAAAATAGAAAAAAATCCAATAATTTATAATTATGATTTTGTAAATCTATGCAATAAGCTTGGGGGCAAAAGAGGTATTGAAATTGCAAAACTTGGTATCTTCAATTGGTATGAAATAAATAAATTTAAAACAAATATAATTTGGGACCCTGAACTAATTGCTAATAGAATTTTGAATTTAGTTTATAATTTTGATTTTATAAACTCAATATCGACAAAATCAGAAGAGCATAAACTAAAAAAAATATTAAAAATTAAAATTAAAGCATTTAATAGATTTATTTTTACAAAAAATATTAGTGAATATTCACTTCTTGAATTTAAAGCTTATATTTTAATAAAATATATTTTAGGTGAAGAAATTGTTGATATTAAAAACAAATTTCAATTAATTTTAGAGAATCAAATAGATAGTTTTTCAATGCATAAAACTTATAATATTTTAGAACAAGCTAAATCTATTAACGATATAAATGAAATAATTTCTATGTTGTTAAATTTTAACAATGAAGTTCCTGAAATATTAAATTTAACTAAAATAAAAATGGAGGCTGTCTTAGCTCAGTACTTTCATAAAGATGGAACAGTTGCTTTGTTTAATGGAACTAATAATTATAATCTTGAAAAGATAAAGCTGGCATTTAAAGAAAAACAAAATATACGAAAAATACAATTTCCTAATAACGCTAATGGTATATTTTATTTTGAAGACAAGCATAAAAAAATTTTTTTAGACTGTGTGCAACCAACAAATACTTTTCATTCAAAAAAATTAAGTGCTGGAACATTATCAATTGAGTTTAGTTCTGATAAAGAAAAGATAATTACTAATTGTGGAACTCTTGAAAAAACCACAGGAAAAGCAGCCTACCTAAGGTATTCAGCAGCTCACTCCACTATAGTTTTAGAAAATACAAACATAAGTGAAATCAGAGAAAATCAACCTCAAATTAAATTTCCTCAAATGGTGTCTTTAAAAAAACATGAAGAACACCCTAAGCTTACAATTGAAGCATCTCATAATGGGTATATTAAAAATTATAAAAAAATTATTAAAAGAAAAATTGATTTTCAAGAAGATGAAAATTATTTAAAAGGTGAAGATTCTATAATTTCATCAGTTTCAAAAAATAAAGAGGTTATCTTTCATATAAGGTTTCATATTTTGCCTAATGTAAATATTACACAAACTAATAGTAAGAGGAATATTATATTAAAAACTAAAAACAATGCAATATGGGTATTTAAAGCAAATAAAGATTTGGTTTTAGAAGAAAGTGTGTTTATGGATAAAAATGATGTTAAAGAGACAAAGCAAATTGTAATAAAAGGAATAACTAAAAAAAATAGGGAAAAATTACAGTGGTCTCTTTCAAAAAAGTAAAAAGCTTTGCGCTGGTTTCTGTTTATGACAAAAAAAACATAAGTCTTTTATGTAAAATTTTAAAAAATAACAATGTTGGAATAATTTCAACAGGCTCTACATCAAAAAAAATTAAATCTTTAGGGTTTGATTGTTTTGAAATTTCTAGACTAACTAAATTTAAAGAAGTTCTGGATGGAAGGGTTAAGACTCTTCATCCCAATATATATATTTCAATTTTACATGATAGAAATAATAACAATCATAAAAAAACTTTTAATAAAACAAATTTTCCTAAAATTGATTATGTTGTGGTTAATCTTTATCCGTTTACTAAATTTGTAAATAAAAAATACAAAGATACAATTTAGATGATTGATATTGGAGGGCCAACCCTACTTAGGGCGTCAGCAAAAAATTATGATAATGTAACTACAATTAGCTCTCCAAAAGATTACAAATTATTAAAAAATAATATTGAAAAAAATCATGGGAGTACTGATTTAGATTTTAGAAAAAAAATGGCAAAAAAATGCTTTGAATTAACATTTAAATATGATCAAAGCATATATAACTGGTTTTTAAATACTAATAATCTAAAGAATGTAAAATTAAGATATGGGGAAAATCCAAATCAGAAAGCAGTCCTTCAAAAACACAAAGGCAGAAGTATTGTTAATTATCAAATTCAGGGTAAAAAAATTAGTTACAACAACATCTTAGATATTGATAGCGGACTAGATTTTTTAAGCGAGTTTAGTGAACCAACTGCAGTGATTATAAAACACAATAATGCTTGTGGTGTTGCCTCATCTAAAACAATTAAAAATTCTTTTGTTAAGGCATTTAGAGGCGATAAAAAAAGTGCATTTGGCGGGGTTATTTTAATAAATAAAAAAATAAATGAAGATTTGGCAAACTTAATTATAAAAAATTTTTTTGAAGTTTTGGTATCTCCAGGTTTTACAAAGAGTGCACTGAAGGTTTTAAATAAAAGAAAAAATCTGATATTAATTAATTCTCTAAAAATTCCTAAAGAGAAAAAGGAAACAACAAAAACTGTAAGACTGGGATCTTTGATACAACAAAATAATAATATTAAATTGTCGAAGAAAAATTTTAAGATTGTATCTAGAAATGATAAGGTGTCACAAAAAGAGTATGAAGATATTTTGTTTGCTTTTAGGGTTGTGAAACACGTAAAATCAAATGCAATAGTTTTAGTAAAAAATAAACAAACTGTTGGAATAGGTGCTGGTCAGATGAACAGGTATGATGCTACAAAGTTAGCAATAATGAAATATAAAGAAAATTTTTCTTTGAAAAATTTAGTTTGTGCTTCTGATGCTTTTTTTCCATTTATTGATAGCTTAAAATTATTATTAAAAAATAAGTGTACTTGCGTAGTGGAGCCAAGTGGATCAATATATGATCAGAAGATAATTGATTTTGTTAACGATAATAAACTCAAACTTATATTTTCTTCAACCAGAGTATTTAAGCATTAATGAAAACGCAAATTCCAATATATATAACTAAACTTATAAATAAATATCCATTAATATTAAGTGGAAGAAAAAATGTTAAGGAAAATCATAAGAGAATTATTAAAACTAAAAAATTAATTAGGGAATTTAATATAAAAAAAAATTAAATTTAAATATACTATTTTAATATGAAAATTTATTTATCCATTGGTTTATATCAACTTTAATGTTTTTAATTTCATCAAAATTTTTATATCTATTTATTGAGCTTGAGTAAATAGGTTGCACAACTTGATCATAACTCGGAGTATTAATTTTATCTCTTTGCATGGCTGTTGTATTAAAGTTATAAATACTTTCTTCAAATTTTAAATTTAAAAAATTTAACAGCTTTTTTATTTCATCTTCAAAGGTTGTAATAACATTCTCATATCTAACTTCATGATAATTAATGTCATAATAATGAAAGTATTTAAATAGTAATTCAAAACACTCATTATAGAAAAAAGATGTGGTCTGAATATTCTCAAAATTTACCATACCATCATTTATTTTAAAAGCTGTTAACACACCACTGATTATACAATCTAATGGATGTCGAATTGCCAAAATTATTTTTGAGTTAGGAAATAAAGTTTTAATAAAGCCAAGTTCAATTAAGTTAAGTGGATACTTATCAATTATTAACTTGTCAGATTTGTACTTGAATGAACTAAAATACCTTTCTTGCATTTTAATTTTTTCTTTTTCATTCATTTGAAGAATGTCAGATAATTTATGATTTTTATAAAATTCATGTCTTAAATTTAATAAGTAAGGCTTTTCTTCAAGCACTAAAGTTTTTGAATGAGATCTCAGTATCGTATCTAAAAGAGTTGTTCCAGATCTTGGAAAACCAATAAGAAATGCTAAGTTTGAGTGATTTATTCCAGAAGGTATAATTTTTGATTTTGGTTTATTTTTTTTATCAAAAAAATTTTTATAAGCTGATATTGTGTCTAAAATTAATTCTTTTTTAAATTTTTTATTTTCTTCAAAATTAAGAGTTGTGTTGTTTCTTTTTATCGCAAAATTGTAACTTTCATTATAAAAACCTAATTTTTCATACACCCTACTAAGAAGATGGAAATAATCTGCTAAAATAATTTCATTATCTTTTGATTTAAGTTTTTTCTCCATCTCTTTATGTAAAAGAATTTTTAGAGATTGCTTATAATCTTTTACTCTAAAAAAATACAATGATTCATAGTAAGATAATATTTCGTTGTTTTTAAATATTTGTCTTGTGCTTTCTATTAAATTTTTAAAATCTTTTAATCTAGATTGTTTTTCATATTGTTTTAAAAGAAAATCATAATTATTCCAAAAATTAATATTTAAACTAATTGATTTTTTAAAAAATTCTTCAGCTTCTGAAATTTTACCTGCTTCCACTAAGAGGTATCCTTTAAGATAATAAAGAATATAACTATTAAACTTATTAATATATTTGTTGATGTGTGTATCCAAGTTATTAAATTTTTTAATATTTAGCAAATTTATTGCTATAGCATTTATAATTTCTAAATTTTCTTCAACTTTATTTAAAAAATTTGTTAAAATATTATTAGCTTTGATCACATCACCTTCAAAAGAATAGATATTTGAAAGATTAAGATACCCTTCATATTTTTTTTTATTTATTTCAATTAGTTTCTTAAATTTTCTCTTTGCAGATAATAAATTTTTTTCTTGTACATCAATTAACCCTAATTTTAATATAGCCTCATAATCATTAGGGGTTTTTTTTAAAATATTTAGATAAAAACTCTTGTCATTAAAGATTGTATTTACAATTTTTTCTTTCATTTCGGTGACTATTTAAATTAAAAAAAGCATATTAAAACAACATATTTTTATCGTATACCATATTTAACTTTTCAGGTTATGATTTTTGCTTTATTTGTGGCGTATGCATCTTTTTTTTTCTACGCCTGTGTGGATCACTGAAATTGATAATTCTGAAAATATAAACACTGAATTAAAAAATTTCATTTATAAAGAAAAAGAAAAAAATCCAAAAGGAACAAATAAAAGTAATGTCAATGGATGGCACTCTGAGGAATTTGATTTAAAAAATGAAAGTTTAAAAAACTTTATTTCAGAAATTTCTAAAAATATCGGTAAAGCCATAAAAGATATGGATTGGGACTTAGAAACACAAATTGTAAAAATAACAAGTATGTGGTCAATTATAAATAATAAGGATGCATTTAATGAAAGACATCATCATGGAAATAGTGCATTAAGTGCTGCTTATTATGTCAAAGCTGAACAAAATGCAGGTAATATTGTTTTCTATGACCCGCGACAGGCTAACGTCTTTCATCATCCCAGCTCTAAACAAGTAAACAGTGTTAATGCTCAAGTACAATCAGTAACCCCAAAGGCTGGCACCTTGGTTTTATTTCCAAGCTATCTAGAGCATAAGGTTAATCCAAATCTATCAAATAATGAAAGGATAGTAATCAGTTTTAATGTTGCATTAATTAGAAAGAAAGATCTTTTATAATTATTTTATTTCTCTGCTCCACTTAAGAAAATCCTCTATGTTAACTTTTTTATCAATAAGGCTATTAATTATTCCTTTTCCTGTAACGCCTACAAAATGAAAAAAATTGGGTTTTTTTATTTTTTTTACATTTGGCAAGAAGGGCATATAATTCCATTCACTGCCCATTTCTTCAAAAATTTCTTTATTCTCAATTATAAATTCATTTAACATCATATTGTCTGTATTTTTTCCTTTTGGTCTCTTTTTTTTATCTAATCTACTAATCATATAGTTAGATAATTTGTTAGCTGTTAAATTATCGCAAAATGTAACCCCAGAGTTATAATAACCATAAGAACTATCAAGATTGTTAACCTCTCTAAATTTTTTTGCTGAATTACCTTCTGGCTCTCGTACATTTCTAAAGCCTTTAAATTCTGGTAATGGTTGAGCGTCAGGAAAAATGTAAATGTCATTATCTAGATAAATTGTATATTCATAGTCATTATTAAAATGAAAATATCTTTCAAACGAATAATGCTTTTCTTTTGTATCTAAAAAATCAAAATTTCCATATCTGTCTTCATTGCTAATTTTTTTTATTAAAGAGTAATTATAATCATATTTTTTACAATATTTTTTTACAGAAGGTATGAAAATATTCCTAATAGGGTTGATTGTTTGTTCATTTCCCCATTGGGTTCCTGAATCAATATCTAGTTGCAATATAAGGTATTTAGATTTTTTATTCATTTCATACTTAAACTATGATTCATTATTTTACTCAAGATAAAACCTAAATTTTTAATACTAACAAGCTTTTCATTTTGCTTATGGGGTTTTCTAGAACACAAAACAATTATTAAATAAAGATAAACTATCAAATATCTGATTACTTAATTGAAAATCTCAATTATAGATATAGCTTACAAATTTTAAGTTATCAAAATGAATCAATTAGTATTTTATTGGAGTGGTGAGAATGTTGAGATTCCCAAAATTTTAGTTAAATCAGTTTTAATTTCAAATGAAGGATTAAAAATAATTCAAGTTACAGACAAAAAGACTGATAAAATTGAGGGTGTAAATGAAGTAGTAAGAATTGATAAGACAGATAACATCCTAATGGATCGTATAAAAGGATGGTCCTTGATTGATACTAAAAATAATCAAACATTATTCATAGATGCAGATACAATACTTTTAAAAAAAATTGATTTCAAAAAATTCCAAAAAGGAAATTATCTCTATAAAAGAACCACTAGTAAGATGTTTAATAATAAATACGAAGCAGCATATCCTGAATTAGCAAACAAAGAAACAATTGAAACAATGCCTTTTTTGGCAGGTATAGTATTTATTGTAAAAGAGGATAATTTTTATAAAGAGCTTAAAATACTTTCACAAAATCTTAGTCCAAATTTAAAAAAATGGTTTGGGGACCAAATTTTATTAAAAAATATTTATGAAAAGAAACACAAATTTTTTAATCTAATTGATGATAATTTTATAAAAGTAGTTGAGGTAGATAAAGGTTCAAAAAAAATAAATATAAATTTATCAAAATTAAATACAGCTATAACCTTTAAGGGAAGTTCAAAAAAATATATGGGGTTTATATTTAATGAAATGCTAAAAAATAATTTTTATAAAGTTTAAATAATTATATTAATGGGCTGAGAGTCAAGCCATTCTATTAACTTATATGCATATTTTAAATGAAGTTAAAAATAATTTAATATCATATTATTAATTTTGT
>MDTA01209088.1_pt1 | contig 11374 bp, 9 predicted proteins | sample 811151 | NCBI WGS metagenome assembly MDTA01 (sample SAMN05326648, study PRJNA326480) | marine metagenome | isolation source: seawater | place: Indian Ocean: South | collected 2010 | reverse complement strand
TGCAAATTTACAAAATTTAGATCAATCTTTATTCTTATATTTGCATTATGGGAAATACTTTCGGGAAAATTTTCAGATTAACTACATTTGGAGAATCACACGGAAAAGCTATTGGTGGAATTATAGATGGTTGTCCCTCCGGAATAAAAGTAGATATTGATTTTATTCAATTCCAACTAGACAGAAGAAAACCAGGTCAATCAAAAATTACTACTCAAAGAAAAGAAAGTGATAAGGTTAAGTTACTTTCAGGCGTATTTGAAGGAGTTTCTACTGGAACACCAATTGCTTTTATGTTTAAAAATGAAGATGCAAAAAGTAAAGATTATTTTTATTTAAAAGATATATTTCGTCCTTCACATGCAGATTTTACTTATCAGCAAAAATATGGCTTTAGAGATTATCGAGGTGGAGGTAGAGCTTCCGCTCGAGAGACAGCAAATTGGGTGGTAGCTGGTTCACTTGCTCAACAGATTTTAAGTGAAGTAGGAGTCAGTATAAAAGCTTATGTTAGTTCAGTTGGTTCAATAAGATTAAATAAATATTATAAAAATATTAATCTTTCTAAAATTGATGAAAATATAGTAAGATGTCCAGATTCTTCAATTGCAAAGAAAATGATAGAAGAAGTTGAGAAAATTAAAAAAGAGGGAGATACTATTGGTGGAGAAATTACATGTGTTGCTACAGGAGTTCCTGTTGGATGGGGAGAGCCAGTTTTTGAAAAGTTACATGCTCAAATAGGAAAGGCTATGCTCTCTATTAATGCAGTTCATGGGTATAAATACGGTTTTGATGGAATAGATATTTCGACTGCAAAAGGAAGTGAGGTGAATGATGTTATTGAAGATATAAGTGGTACAACAAAGACCAATTTTTCTGGAGGGATCACAGGTGGATTAAGTAATGGAAATGATATTTACTGTGAAGTGGCTTTTAAGCCGGTCTCTACCATTTTGCAAACTCAAAAAAGTATAAATAAAAAAGGAGAAAAAGTAAAATTCAAGGCAAAGGGAAGGCATGATGCTTGTGTTGTGCCAAGAGCGGTACCTGTGGTGGAGTCTATGATGGCTTTATCTTTAGTAGATGCTTATTTAAAAAGTAAAACTAATAAAATTTAATATGAGAAAAAAACTAGCTCTACACTGGAAGATTATTATTGGGATGATATTAGGGGTTCTATATGGTCTTTTAGCTTCTAGATTGGCTTGGGGAGAATTTACTAACGACTGGATAAAACCATTTGGAACAATATTTGTTAATCTTTTAAAACTAATTGCGGTTCCATTAGTTTTTGCTTCATTAATTAAGGGAGTAGCATCTTTGTCTGATATTTCAAGACTAAGCAGAATTGGAGGGAAAACTATTGCAATTTATTTAACATCAACCGTAATAGCGGTAAGCGTTGGATTGTTGTTAGTAAATATCGTTAAACCCGGAGAAGGATTTGATAAGGACTCTGTTTCAAAAACTGAACAAATATTAGATGGGGCCAACAAGAAAATAGCGATTGCTGAAGAGGTGAATGATGAAGGTCCGCTTCAGTTTTTAATTGATATTGTTCCAACAAATATTTTTGACTCTGCTAGTAATAATAGAAACATGCTTCAGGTAATATTTTTTGCAGTTTTATTTGGAATAGCTATGGTAATCTTGCCTAATGAAAAGACATCTAATGTAAAAGGTTTTTTTGATGGAATAAATGATATTATTCTGCAAATTGTAGATATGATAATGATTTCCGCTCCTTATGGAGTGTTTGCACTTTTAGCGGGATTAGTGGTAGATTTCGGAGCTTCCTCAGAATTATTTCTTGCTTTAGCAAAATATTCTGCTACTGTAATCGTTGGTTTATTGTTTATGATTTTTGCTGTATATCCTTTTATATTAAATATTTTTACTAAAGTTAAATATTTGGATTTTTTCAAAGGAATTTCTCCAGCTCAAATGCTCGCATTTTCTACAAGTTCTAGTGCTGCAACACTGCCGGTAACAATGGAGAGATGCGAGGAACATATTGGAGTTTCTGAAGAGGTTTCTTCTTTTGTACTTCCATTAGGAGCTACAATAAACATGGATGGTACTTCATTATATCAAGCTGTTGCAGCTGTATTTATTGCACAGGTATTTTCAATAGATTTGGATATGGGTCAACAACTTACTATTGTCTTAACCGCAACATTAGCTTCTATTGGTGCTGCTGCAGTACCTGGAGCTGGCATGGTAATGTTGGTTATTGTTCTTGGAGCTATTGGAGTTCCTACTGAAGGCCTTGCTTTAATATTTGGAGTTGATAGATTGTTGGATATGTTAAGAACGGTGGTAAATGTAACAGGTGATGCTACAGTAGCTACTGTAGTGGCATCTTCTGAGGGGCAGCTTAGAGAAGTTACACAGGAGGAGTTGATGAGTTAATGAAAATTTTTACATTTATATTATCATTCTTTTTTGTGTTTTTCCTTTCAGCTCAAAATGATTTAGATCTAGATTGTTATGTGAAGAAAAAGAGATCTGAGAAGCTCATGAAAAAATTAAATCAGAATTTGAGACACTATTCATTTTCTGAAGTGAAAAATTTGCTCTCAGACATTGAAACTAGAGAAGGGAGTTCGGCTCAAATATATGACATGTATGCTCTTATCTATTGGTTAAAGGATGATATTGTTAAATCAACAGAGTACGCGAAAAAGTGTTTAGCTTTATGTCAAGATAAATTTTCTACCTCTAATTATATTATTGGTATGATTCATTATCAATTGAAAGATTATCAAATATGCGTAGATTATATTGAAAAAGCTAATGAAATTGGTTTAAAAAGTAGATTTAAAGAAAAAGCTACATTTACATTAGAGAGTGCGAAGATTTTGGATCAAATTCTGAGGGATACCGTTCCATATAATCCAAAAATAGTAGAAGGGGTATCTACAGAAGCGGACGAGTATCTTCCGTTAATTTCTCCAGACCAGGAATTAGCTTTGTATACAAGAAGGGGTTTAAGAGATGAGTATGGAGTCGTAGATAAAAAATCTGAGGATTTTGTGTTTAGTGAAGGAAGTATGGATGGTTTTAATGACGGGAAGGAAATGCCCTATCCGTTTAATCAGAACAATAATGAAGGAGGCGCTACTATTACTATTGATAATAAAATTCTATATTTTACAATTTGCAGTCAATTTTATACTTCTTACAACAATTGTGATATTTATTATGTAGAAAAAGAAGAGAATGGAAATTGGTCGGATTTAAAGCCTATGAAAACTGTTAATAATCCTAAAAGTTGGGAGTCTCAACCTTCAATTTCTTCTGATGGGAATTCTTTGGTTTTTGCTTCTGATAGGAGGGGAGGATATGGAGGAATCGATTTGTATTTAGTAAAAAAAGATAAGTTTGGATATTGGGGAGTTCCACAAAATATGGGGGAAGTTATAAATTCAAAGTTAAATGAGAAAACTCCTTTCTTTCATGTAGATGGAGAAACAATGTATTTTTCCTCTCAACAATTTCCCTCCTTAGGTGGCTATGATATGTTTATCTCTAAACTAGGTGAAGATGGTAATTGGAAAGAACCTCAAAACTTAGGTTATCCTATTAATTCAGAAGATGATGAGTTAGGAATGTTTGTAACCACTGATGGTAAAACAGCTTATTTTTGTTCTAATAAATTAGAAGGGGTAGGCGGATGGGATCTCTATTCTTTTGATTTGTATGATAAAGTTAAACCAGAAAGAGTTTTATTCTTAAAAGGCGATATAAAAGATAGTGCTGGATTGTTGGTGGACAGTGTTTCGTTAGAATTAAAAAACCTGACAACTAATGAGGTGACGAAAATATTTGTAAATGGAGGTAGATATGTTAGTGCTTTAACATTAGAAGAATCAGATGATGTGATAATTACCTTTAATAAAGATGGATATGCCTTTAATTCTCACTATATATCTTCAACTGATGAAAGTTTTGATGGTCCTTCAAAAATGGATATAGAAATTAATAAAATTGAAAGTGGTCAAACCTTTGAGTTGAATAATATCTATTTTGCAACAGATTCATTTAATTTAAATGCTGTTTCTAGGTCAATTTTAATTGAGTTTTCTAATTATTTAAAGACTAATATAGGTTTAAAGTTGCTAATTTCAGGACATACGGATAATATTGGTAGTAAAGAAAGTAATTTAATTCTTTCTACAAACAGAGCTCGTGCTGTATATAGTTTTCTAATTGAGAGAGGTATAACAGAGGATAGATTGAGTTATAGGGGTTATGGAGAGGATAGGCCTGTATATGATAATTCAACAAAGCAGGGTAGGGCAAAGAATAGGAGAACTGAATGTACTGTTATAAACTAAAAAATCCCACTATAAAGAATGGGATTTTAAATTTTGTATAAAATAATAAATTATCTTTTTTCTTTTATTCTGGCAGATTTACCAGTTAAATTTCTTAAGTAAAAAATTCTGGCTCTTCTAACTTTTCCTTTTTTATTTACTTCAATTTTATCTATTAATGGTGAGTTTACTGGAAAAATTCTTTCTACTCCAATACCAGATGACATTTTTCTGATAGTAAATGTTTCAGTTGCTCCTGATCCTCTTCTTTGTAAAACTACTCCTTTAAAGAACTGAATTCTTTCCTTGTTTCCTTCTCGAATTTTATAGAATACCGTTATAGTATCTCCAGCTCCAAAATCAGGAATTTCATTTATTGTATTTATTTCTTGAGAAATTTGCTCTGTTAAGTTCATCTGTATTCTTAATTATTGTTTTTGAAAAATGATTTGCAATATTACTAATTATTTTAACATTGATAAAGAAATTTCAACGAGAAAAAAATTAATATTTTATTTAAGAAGGTCTGGTCGAATATTTTTTGTTCTTTCTAACGATTTTTCTTCTCTCCATTTTTCAATTAATTTTTGATTTCCAGAAAGAAGTACTTCAGGAACTTTCCATCCTTTGTATACATTAGGTCTAGTATAAATAGGGTAAGATAGTAGATTGTCTTGAAAGGAGTCCGTAAGAGCTGAGGTTTCATCTGAAATAACACCAGGAATTAGTCTAACTATAGAGTCTGTTAGTACAGCTGCTGCCAATTCACCTCCTGTTAAAACATAATCTCCTATAGATATTTCCATTGTAATTAATTGATCTCTTACTCTTTGGTCAATTCCTTTGTAATGTCCACAGAGTAGAATTATGTTTTTTAAGTTAGATAGTGAATTACATGTCTCTTGATTTAAACTTTTAGAGTCTGGAGTTAAATAAATTATCTCATCATATTTTCTTTTCGATTTTAGTTTTGAAATGCAATCATCAATAGGTTGTATATTCATTACCATTCCAGCTCCTCCTCCAAATTGATAATCGTCTATACTTTTTTGTTTGTTTTTTGAATATTTTCTTAAATCGTGAATATGAATATTTACTAAGTTTTTTTCTTGAGCTCTTTTTAAAATAGAGTGAGAAAAAGGTCCCGTAAAATACTCAGGAAAAATAGTTATGATATCAATTCTCATGATACAAAAATACAAAACAAAAAGTAACTGTAAAAACATCTAGAACAACTACTGACAAAATGACAAAATAATCACATAAATAATTTAAAACCAATATATTATGATCTTTATATAAACAGTTAATTCAATTAATATAAATCTATGGTTTGTGAATTATTTCCGCTTGTTTTATGATGAATTTGAATTAAAAAATTATAAATAAATAAGGATTGATATACTTAAATCCCTTTTAAATCAGATAAAATTTAATTTACAGAAACTTTATTGTGAAAATAATTATTATTTATATCAAAACAACTTACAATATAGATTCCAGATTTAAAATCAGAAGTGTTAATTTTGATTGGGAGATAAACATTTTGATCACTGTATATTTCCTTTCCACTTATGTCAGATATATTAATTTTGTTTAAATGTTTTTCCCCTTCAATAATAATATTTTCTTGAAAAGTAAACACTCTAACATTTTGTTTTTTCTCATTATTAGATAAAGAAATTTCTTCATTTACAGTATAGGTAGTTGTATAAACTTCATCTCCATTATCGTTTACTCCATTACCATTTGCGGTTATTCCTGAAGCATAAAAATCAACTGTCATAATTCCTGTAGTAGGGGCTGTCCAATTAACTGTCCATGTTTTTGTTGCGGATCCTAGTGTTCCTGTATTTTTATGAGTAACAGAGTTATTGTTGTTTGTAAGTTTTGTTTGTGAAGAGTTTGTAATGTTAAACCCTCCAACTTTAATTCCGGAAGATTCAGCTGTAAGTTCAAATCCATACTTAGTAAAAGAAGGGTGAGATCCTTGTATTGTGATAGTATAGGTTTCACCAGAAATAAATCCAGTTGTTGGTACATCTGATGAGATGTTAAATGATCCTGGACCACTATTAATCCCACTACCATGACACATAGTACAATTACCACCATCTAAAGGAGATCCAGATTTTCCACCAGGTGATCCATTAACAAAAGCGGTAGTAAGTTTTGGATATGACAATATAAATATTGAAAATATTAAACCTGTAAAAAGGAGAAGTTTTTTCACTTTTATTTAACTTTTAAGTTTTGGATCAAGTGCATCTCTTGAAGCTTCTGCTATCATATTATAGATTGTGATAGTAAAGAAGATTGCTAGACCAGGATAAAGTATTAACCACCATGCTTCTAAATTTTGTCTCCCTAGATTTAGTAAATTCCCCCAAGTTACAATATCATCCGGAACTCCAATTCCTAAAAATGATAATCCACTTTCTATCAGTATCGCCGAAGCTATACCAAATGCTATACTAACAAATACTGGAGCTAGTGCATTTGGTAATGCATGTTTAAATATTGTTCTAATTGATGAAAAACCTAGTGATTGAGCAGCTTGTACATATTCAAGAGATCTTATTCTTAAGAATTCAGCTCTTGTAAATCTTGCAATTCTTGTCCACCCAGTAACCCCAATAATAACCATAACTATCCAAATGCTAGGTTCTACAACAGCAGAAATTGTTATAATCAAGATTAATCTTGGAATAGAGTTTAGTAGTTCAATTCCTCTAGATACAAAAGTATCAATAGGAACAAATATCTCCTTGTTAAAACTACTAATCCCAAAAATTCTACTAATTAATCTTAACAATATTATAATTATTAGAAATAAAACAAAACTGATTAAAATTTCCCACATTCCACTAGCGAAACCGTCATTAAATCCATTAGAAATTTCATATTTTCTGAATCCAAATCCATAAAAAATACCAAGAACAACACCAATGATGGTAAAGTAATATTTGATTCTAGTCATTTTTAATTTATTATCTCCAAAGAATCCAGCTAATGCGCCTAAAATTATACCAATAAGAGCAGCAATTCCCATAGATACTAAACCTACCATCAAGGATATTTTAGTTCCATGAATTAATCCAGAAGCCAAGTCTCTTCCAATCCCATCAGTACCCAATTTATGTCTGAATCTATTTGGAATGTCTAAAATTTCTCCATCAGGTGATTTGTATCTTTGTTTTCCTCCAGGTGCAGCGTAATCTCTATTATACCTGTCCATACTATTTGGAGAATAGGGGATAGGTGCCCAAATAACTTTTGAAAGATTTAATTGTCTCCAATCTGTAATATCGTATTGTAATATTTGAATAAATTCTCCATTTTCATCAAAAATTGAATCTTTTCTTGTCTCATCTGCAAATGCAGGGTACATAGTATTTCCTTCATACTCACAATATAATGGTCTGTCGTTTGCGATATAAGGAGCGAAAAGAGCGATTATTACAAGAAAAAGAAGTAAATATAGACTTATCAAAGCTATCTTATTTTTCTTAAATTGATTCCACGCGTATTTTTTAAATGAAAAGTTTTCGTTTGTTTTGTCCATAAAATTATTTGTAAGAAATTCGAGGATCTACAACTGCGTATAAAATATCAGCTATCAAATACCCCAACATTGTTAGGAATCCTGATAAAGTAAATACAGTTACAATCATTGGGTAATCTTTATTAAGTATAGATGTAAATATCTCTAGTCCCATACCAGGTATTGAAAAAATCATTTCAATAATTATACTGCCTCCTATCGCCATTGGGAAAATTGCCGCAAATACAGTAATTATTGGAAGTAGAGAGTTTCTAAGTGCATGTTTCAAAATAACCTTTTTTTCTCCTAATCCTTTTGCTCTTGCAGTTCTTATATAGTCTTGAGAAACAATATCAATCATTCCAATTCTCATAATTCTACTTAAAAAAGCAAAAGAACCATAAGTATATGTGATAATTGGAAGAATTAAATAAGGAATTCTGTGACTTAGTTTTTTAAAGAATCCCCACTCAGGATCAAATATGGTTGGATCCTGAATTCCTGAAACTGGAAACCAACTTAAATTATCAGGATTTGCGAATTGGAGTAATAAAACAGTTCCAACAAAAAATGAAGGCATCGAATATAAAATAAATAATACTAATGAAGTGATTCTATCTGTTTTAGAATCTTTCTTGTACGCAGAATAAATTCCTATTGGAATACTAACTAAATATGCTAATAATATAGATATTATTGAAAGTCCAAAAGAAATTCCAATTTTATCCCATATTTTTGATGATATAGGTTGACTATCTATGTAAGAAATACCAAAATCCCCTCTAATTACCCCTTTTCTATCCTTTCCATTTCCAAACAACCATAAATGATATTGATTTTTTGTACCATACCAAAGTATTGTTGGGATATATGTTTTCCATTTGGTCGCTTCAGATATTAAATCCCCTCTTAATTTTTTAGTTTTTTCAAAATCTGTTTTTAAGTGAGTTAAATATGATTTAGAATCAATAAATGATTGTATTTTATTTAATTTTAAATCAATAAGATTAGCTTCAGATGTCTCGCATAAACTTCCAACTTCAAAACCAATTTGATTGATTGTTTCATTAATATCATTTAACAATTTTTTTCTATTTTGATTTGAATCAATTTCAGGATACATCTGTATCAATATCTCCTCGGCTATTAATTTTTTAGATTTTCTTTCAAAAGTTAAAATACTTTTGTAGTATTCTGAAACCACATTCCAATTACCACATTTATGACCAAGTTTTTTTATGTTGTCTTTGTGAGATCTATCTTGTATTTTATAAAGAGTGTCACTTACTGATAAATTTGAAATATTAATATAAAATATTGGTAAATCTAATCCTAATTTTTTTCTGATTTCTTGTTTTTCTTTTTTTGAAGCCCCAGATTGTTCATCAGCAGTACCTTCACTTCCAGCAGATTTAGTTAATCTTTCAACAGGATCTCCTGGTGCATTAATACTTATAATAAATGCAATTAGTGAAATTGCAATTATCATAGGTATAAAGGTTAATATTCTTTTAATTACATATTTTAACATATTTATTCTCCGTTAGTGTTAGTTAAACTTGTAGATTTGAATGTTTCTTTTAAGTTTAAATTTTGTAACATTACTCCAGGTCTTTCAAAGTACATGCCTCTATTGTCAAATCTTTTGTGAATTGCAAATTTTCTTTGTGTTGAATATAAAAATACATATGGCTGATCTTCATAAATTCTTGCTTGTAATTTAAGTAGTGCGTTTTTATGAATTTCTGGATCTAATGTTTCGTTTGCTTCTTTGATTAAAGCATCTGATTCAGCATCTCCAAAACCACAAAAATTTGAACCTTTATTGACCCATGAACTTGTATGCCATAATTGATGAGGATTAGAATATGAGGCTGATCCTCCCCATCCACCTAACATAGCTTCAAAATTATGATCATATGCATTTTTATAAAATATAGAAAAATCCATTGGTCTTAATTCTGCAATAACTCCGGCTTTATACATACTTTCTTTAATCATTAATACAATTTCTTTGGTTGTTGGAGAAGACATGTAATTGAGCTTAAATTTAAAAGGTGTTTTTACACCATCAATAATTTTATCTCTAATATTATCTCCGTCAGTATCAACCCAACCTGCTTCTGTTAAGAGTTCTTTTGCTTTTTCAATATCTAATGGTATAAGTTCTAATGTATCATTGTATGTCTTTTTTAATGCTGAGATATTTGAAGCTTGTCTTCCAGCTTTTCCATGTGCCATGACCTCAATGATCTCATCGACAGGCGTCATGTAAGCCATAGCTCTTCTAACTTTTTGATCAACAAAAAAAGGTTTAAATTTTATACCGTCAGGTTTCATGTTTAATCCAATATAATTAAATGAATATTGATTTAAAAAATCTGAGTCATAGTTATTGTTAAAATATTCTCTTTCTTGAAGTTTCATTAGTTTTACTGTGCCTATTCTAGTAGTTACATCTATATCCTGATTTTTTAGAGCCAAATAGGAGGAAGCATCTTCTTTAATAATTTTAAAAATTATTCTTTCAGGATACGCTCTACTATAAATTGATGTATCCTTTGTTCCCCACCAATTTTCTTTCCTCTCTAGTGTGATATATTGTTCGGTTACCCATTCAGTTACTTTGTACGCACCTAGACCTGTTAATTTTTCCGTTTTGTAAGAATTGTCACCACTATTATATTCATTAAACCACTCTGATATTTCATTAGTTTCTATTTTTTCTTTAAAGTCTTTCGAATGAAGATCCTCAAAGGATATTTTATCTAAAATTCCTTTAGGGTCCCATAGGGATTTTTGAACCATATTTAGTTCAGAAAAAATTGTTCTCGCTCCCCAATTTACTGTTTTCACATTCATTGTGAATTTCATAGGGTCTATTGGGTCTAATTCAATATTTTTAATTATTGTTGAATAATTTCCTCTAATTTGTGAATTATTGGTTAGTGGACATAACATTATTTTAACTGAAAAAGCAACATCTTTAGCGGTAAATGGAGTTCCGTCATCCCAAGTAATACCATTTTTTAATTCATATGAAAATGATAAATTGTCATCAGATCCCTTAGGGATTTCTTTCACTAATATCGGAATATATTCTAAACTTTCTAAATCTAATTTTATGAGAGTTTTCTGAGTGTAATTAAAAATGTAACTTCTTTGAACAGAATTGTCATTAAATGGGTGTAAACCATCTGGTTGAGTTAAAATGTGAGCTATTACAGTATTTTGTGAAAGATCTCTTTTGTTTATACAAGATTGTATTGTAGTCAGTAATAAAAATATTAAAGTTATTTTTTTAAACATATTCTATTTTTCTTTAAGCAAATATAATATTTGAGTTGACTTTATTGTATTAAAATTTGAAAAAAATAAATCTAAAAAAAAATTTGTGAGAATGATAGATTATAATACATTTGCAGACCTTAAATTTTTAAATTTAATTGGAGAGGTGCCAGAGTGGCCGAATGGGGCTCCCTGCTAAGGAGTTGTACCTTTACGGGTA
>MDTA01177273.1_pt1 | contig 11375 bp, 10 predicted proteins | sample 811151 | NCBI WGS metagenome assembly MDTA01 (sample SAMN05326648, study PRJNA326480) | marine metagenome | isolation source: seawater | place: Indian Ocean: South | collected 2010 | reverse complement strand
CTTCGCCGGGTTGCCACAAACCCAACGGATCGATCTTGAATGTACGAATAATGCTGGGATACAGACTCTTGAAATCGAGTAGCAGGACGTTTTCATACAAGCCAGGCGTCGAGTCCAGAACATAACCGCCCGGGCTACCCGTGCCTGCGGCGTGGTCGCCCACATCCATCGCGACACGACCGCGCCGATGCATACGCGGCAGGTAGAGGTTGTCAAGACTTGCTGACGAGCCGCCGTGACGTCCAAGCGCCAGCCCCGTCAGTTGCGCTCTCGATACGCTCATCTGCACCAGGTCTGTCACCGCAAAGATGTCCGCAACCAGACGGCAATCCTCGATGTTGTATTCCGCAAGCCCCGCAGGGTCCTCTTCGTAAAGGCGCATGATTTCGTCGAGGCGGTCCTCGTGTTCGTCCTGAATCAGCTTGCCTCGGCCGAGCAGCTCCTGGGCCACCGCTTCCAGGCGAAAGTCTTCAAACACGTAGAACGCCGAGCGCAGGCATTCGACACCGTCGAGCACAACCCGTCCGGGCACGATAGCCAGTGCCATGGAATTAGCCGAGGACGCCGGCAGGATGCGTGCCTGACGTCCACCGCGCCCCAGCGTAAATGCCAGGCCGTTGGCCGCGAAGCGGCGAGCCAACGCTGTCAGGTCAAACCCGATGACATTCCAACCGATGACCACATCCGGGTCATATTCCGCGAGCCAATCCAGGAGGCGAAGCAGCAACGCTCGTTCGTCCGCAACCGGGATGATGTTCAACGACGAGTCCGGGAGCGCTTGTGTCGTCTGTACAAACACACATTCGCTGACGATCGCATCACCCCGGCGCAGATGCACGGCGATGGAGAGAACCGGGCCGTCGAATCCTTCGGTCTCGATATCCAGCGATACCACTTTGAAGCTGGGCGCGTAGTCGCCAGGTTTGATTGTCGGATTGACGATTTCGGTGTAACCGCGCCTGGCGATGGGTGTGCCGGTTACCCGTACGCCCGCGCGGATGAACCGTTCCATCAGATGCCTGTCGGCGGGACGTACGTCGGACTCGTACAGCCGTATACCGTCGCGCCTGCATTCTACTCGCACGTCCTGTAAGGCCCGTAGAGAGCCGAAATAAAGTCCGTCCACCGGTACACCAGCCGGTGTCAGCAAGTCGAGTTCCCGCCGCTCGGAGACGAGTCTCATCAGGTTTGGCTCAAGCGCAGTTTTGCGCTGTATAAAACAAACGGGCTGGATGTGTGTACAGACAATCTGGAGCGGACCGGAGGCCGAGTGAGCCCACAGCACGACCTTGCCACCGTCGTGATTGCTGTTGTTCGAACGCTTGTCGTTCGCGCGTGAATCTTGCCACTCACGCGTCAGTAGGAACGCGTCGAAAGTGCTGCCTTCAGTCATGGTAAGAATGGTATCGTTGCCGTCTCCCGAGAGCTATGGGTCCGGATCATCAACTACCTGGCGCATTTATATCTGGCAGGGTCTGACAGCGCCGATTTGGCTGGCGCCTTGCTGGGCGATTTTGTCAAAGGACAACTGCACATCCTGGCAGACCAGTTTCCGCCGCGCGTCCTCTCGGGCATCCGGCTGCATCGTGCCATAGACCAATTTACCGACGCACACGCTTGTTGGCGTACCAGTCGCGCGAGATTCTCGCCGTCTACACGGCGTTTCGCCGGCGTTGCCGTAGACATGCTCTACGACCACTTTCTCGCCCGTCACTGGACCCGGTTTCACGACCTGCCACTCGCGGTGTTCAGCGGACACGCTTATCAGGCCATCGAGGAGTACGAGGCCCTGTTTCCCCCAGGTCTCAGACGCCTGTTCCCGTACATGCGTGACGAAGACTGGCTAACGAACTACCAGCATTTTGCCCACATTGATATGGCGTTGACGCGGATGGCAACGCGCTCCGAACGGCTCGCCCCACTGGCCCAAACGGTGCCGGAAGCGCTGCGGCTGTATCAGGACCTTGAGTGTGATTTTGTTCAGTTTTTTCCAGATCTGGTCGATTACGCGAGAGACAGAAGGCAAGATTCCACTGTCGAGTCCGGAAAGCCGGCATGACGCTGAAGACGTGGTCCTAAAGCCAAGTGGCTTGACGGCCGATAGTTAGGGCGTCGGTCGAGTACATCTGTGCGCAGACCGCTGGTCAAGCGATACCAGTCGAGACTGGTTCGTATCGGATTCGGCAAAACACGTGAGTGTGCACATGCCAGCAGTAGTGAAATTATTTGCGCCCCGACGTCGCCTGCACCGGCGCGTTTCGCTAGATGTACCGGTTGCTCTGGTGCATCAGAGCGGCACTGTAGGTACTGGATTTGGACGCAATATGTCTGTCAGCGGGATGCAAACCTATTGCAGCAGGGTTGCGCTGGACTCGTGGTACAAAAGCGATGTTCTCTTGCGCGACCATCCGACGTTTCTGGACCCGCATTTCATGCTGCCCGAATTCAAGCGCGACGCAAAAGTGGACGCGCGTTGTCGCCTTGTCTACACCAATGACTACGATGAAGACGGGTATGTTATGGGCTTGCTGTTCGACTTTTTGCCAGAAAGCTCGCGCCGCCACCTAGTGGAGTTCGTGTCCGGGTTTCCGCACGATGACGAGGACGGTTTTTAGCCCGTCGCAAAGTTGGCCAGTAGCATGCGCACATGCTGTGCAATCACGGTTAGTTGACCAATGCATCACGGTGTCCAGGTCACGCGCGATGACGCGATCCTCACCGTCACACTCGACCGTCCCAATGCTAACGCGATCGACGCGGCGACCAGCCGTGCTCTATACGCGGCCTTTGACGATTACGCTAACGATGACTCCTTACGCGTCGCGATCCTTCCAGCCGCGGGCGAACGGTTCTTTTCGGCCGGTTGGGATCTGCATGCGGCCGCCGCAGGCGAGCAGGGCCCGGACGTCGACTACGGTCCGGGTGGATTTGCTGGCATTACGGAGTTGTGGCAACGTCGCGGTTGACCTGATGCTGACAGGACGGCGCCTGTCTGCGGAGGAGGGCAGGCAACTCGGTTTTGTGAACCGGGTTGTGGACGCCGGGCGACTGGATGAGGAAGCGCGGCTTATGGCGCACCAGATCATCGAGAAAGCCCCACTGGCCATTACAGCACTATTGGCAACGCTCCGACGCGTGCACCATGAACCGGTTGCCAACGCATTCTCGGCCATGCGTGAACAAGTGCCTGAATATCAGAGCATGTTGACGTCCGCGGACGCGGCTGAGGGCCCGCGTGCGTTTGCGCAATGGCGTAAGCCGCAATGGAGCGGGCGGTAGTTTGCCAAGTGGGTATGTCGGGCAGCGTCCACACAAAGTGGAATCCGACGCCGCTTCGCCAAGTGGACCAATGGCGCGAATCGGACCATCGGTGTGAATGGTAACAGGCGTGGTGCGAGCTCGGAGAGTCCGGGCACACGCAGTGGATTCACGCCTCGTTGCTGAGCATATCCAACTTCAGGGTTCTGTTGATGCCTTGGGGCGACTGCGGGTGGACGGCATGCACGAGTTTATTGTCTCCAACCCGGTTCGATTCGAATCAACCAGACAGCCTACGTTTCACTTGAACCGCTGCCGCAGGAAGTCTTCCGCCGCTTGATAAGGCGCGTCCAGGCTTCGTGCGTGCTCAGTCAGGAACATTTCGGACGCGCTGGCCAGGCGTTGGTACCAGTTTGATGTCATCTCCCGTGCTTGTATGCCCGGCCAGTCCGCGGGTAGTAATGCACGTGGCAGACTTGGGTCACGCAACAGCACTCGCCTGAATTCGTGAATCAACAGTGTGCGCAGCACAAACGCCTGCTCGCCGTTGTTCGCGTCGACTGCCGTCCCCAACCGGTCTGTCTGCACGACGAACTCCCGGTATTGAGTGGCGAGCGACTCTACCTGTGCGGCTGCTGTAAACAGCGCCTGCATGCGTGGTTGCTGCGCCGTGTCGCCATCAGCTGTCAACGTCACCAACACCTGCGGGAGACCCAGGTCTTCCGCCACGCGTGACAGTTGTTGCTGGTCTGCTGTCGGATGGGCAAACACCCCCGGCGCAATTGGCGCGCAGCCGAGCCAGATAAACTCGCGTCGTAACAACTCGCGCTGGCGTGCCGAGGTGCCTGCCGGGTTGATCACGGCGAGTCGCCAACGCCCGTCCCAGTTTGCGTCGTCGCGGCCGTAGATACGGCGATCCGCACTTTCGAAAGCGTGCGCGCCGTGTTCGCTCAAGCGATAGAAGCTACGTCTGCCAACCTGCTCCACATGTAACCAGTCTTCTTTGGCGAGTCGATAGACGGCGGTCCGGACAAGCCGTTCGTTGATACCAAACGGTGCCGCCAGTTTGATCAGACTACCGAGCCAGATGACACCTCCATGCGGCATGACGGCATCGCCAAAGATCGTGGCGATCAGCGATTTGGCCCGGATGGGATACCGCGACTGATAGTCGATCATCAATTGTTGGACGGGCCCTGACGCGGACATGCGGATTTTCTGACAGGTAATGGTGCGATAGCGGATCGGAATCGGGCGCGCACAATGATACCTTAGCGCGCTAATCGAACCCTTGCGGAACATCGCCTGAGCGTGTCTGAAGAGTACCTGTCAACCGAGGCACACGCAGTCGCTGAGCGGGCGCTGGACGTACTCGAACGCACCTTCGGCTATCACGCGTTCCGCCCTCTGCAAGCGGACATCATTGGTGCAGTGGCACTCGGCCACGACGCGCTCGTGTTGATGCCGACTGGCGGCGGCAAGTCGATGTGTTACCAGTTGCCCGCGCTGTTGCGTTCAGGCACCGCGTTGGTCGTGTCACCGCTGATCGCCCTGATGCAAGACCAGGTCGAGACGTTGCAACAAAACGGCGTGCGCGCGGCTTTCCTGAATTCCACCCAGATGCCGCACGAATCGGCGGAGGTCATTGCCGACTTGCGTGCGGGCGAACTGGATCTGTTGTACGTCGCGCCTGAGCGTTTGATGACCGAAAGGACGCTGGCCATGTTGGACTCGATACCGCTCGCTCTTATCGCGATCGATGAAGCGCATTGTGTTTCGCAGTGGGGGCACGATTTTCGTCCCGAGTACATGCAACTGGGAGAGCTGAAGGCGCGGTTCCCCGGTGTACCACGCATTGCCCTGACTGCAACGGCTGATGCGCCCACGCGACGCGAAATCCTCAACCGGTTGGAACTGCGTGACGCAAAAGTGTTCGCGAGTGGTTTTGACAGGCCAAACATTTTCTATCGAGTTGTGCACAAAGACGGGGCCCGGCAGCAGTTGCTGAAGTTTCTGCGCGCGCATCACCGAGGCGATTCGGGCATCGTCTATTGTCTTTCGCGTCGCAAGGCTGAGGAGACCGCCGTCTGGCTGACAGAGCAGGGCATCCCGGCGCTCGCGTATCACGCTGGCCTGGACGCTGAGCTGCGCGCCGCCAGGCAGCGGGAATTCCTGACTGTCGACGGACTCGTCATCGTTGCGACTATCGCTTTTGGTATGGGCATCGATAAACCGGATGTGAGGTTTGTGGCCCACCTGGACTTGCCAAAAAGCCTGGAGGCCTATTACCAGGAGACCGGCCGTGCGGGGCGTGACGGCGCGCCCGCCAATGCATGGCTCGCGTACGGCATGCAAGACGTGGTTGTGCTGCAGCGCATGGTCAGTGACGGGGACGCTGACGAGTCACGTAAACGTGTTGAGCTCGCAAAGCTGCACAACATGCTTGGCTTTTGTGAGGTTGCGACCTGCCGGCGCCAGGTGCTGCTGAACTACTTTGGCGATGAGTTGGAAGCGCCGTGTGGTCATTGCGATGTATGCGTAGAGCCAATCGCCCGGTTTGACGGCACGACGGAGGCACAGAAGGCGTTGTCTTGTGTGTTTCGCACGGGACAGATCTACGGCATGAATTACGTCATTGATGTGTTACGCGGCCGTGCCAACGATCGCATGCGCAACGCAGGCCATACCAAGCTCAGCACGTTTGGCATCGGCGCTGAATATGATCAGAAGCAGTGGCGTTCGATGTTCAGGCAACTGGTTGCGCAAGGTTTCTTGTTGGTGGACACCGACGGCTACCAGGGCATCCGTCTCAGTGGTAGTTGCCGGCCGGTCTTACGGGGCGAACAGACCGTACATTTCAGTCGCGACTGGGAACGGGAGACCGGCGGTGGGCGTGCGGACCGGGCCGAGCGCGCGCGGCAAGCAACGCAAGCACTGGATGCCCCGGCTCTGACGTTGTTCGATGCTTTGCGTGCGTGGCGCAAAGACGAAGCTTCCCGGCAGGGTAAGCCACCTTATGTCATCTTTCATGATGCGACGCTGCGTGAGGTAGCCGAGCGCCGGCCGCGCGGGGTTGATGAACTCGCCGAGATCACCGGCGTAGGCGCCAAGAAGCTCAGCCTGTATGGCGATGCGCTTTTGGAAGTTGTTGCCGCGAACAATGCTCCTTTTAATGGCGAGCTGAAAGCCCTGTAACCCTGTAATCACGTGACGAAGGCACATGCACCCCACTGCTCTACTATACGAACTGTTTGAAGCCGCCTTGTCCGCGGCTTTGCCGGAGCGGGTTATCAAACCCGCGCTGCCAGATGCCCCTGACGGGAACGTCGTCGTGTTGGGTGCTGGCAAGGCCTCGGCCAGCATGGCCGCGGAAGTCGAACGTGCCTGGCCTGACGCGAAACTGAGCGGCCTGATTGTGACGCGTTACGGGCACAAGGTACCGACGCAGAAGATCGAAGTAGTAGAGGCGAGTCATCCGGTGCCTGATGCCGCAGGGCTTGCCGCCGCCGAGAAGATACTGGCACTTGCTCGCGCTGCTGGTCCGGACGACCTGGTTGTCTGTCTGATGTCCGGTGGGGCATCAGCCTTGTTGAGCCTGCCGGCAGAGGGTGTCAGCTTTGCGGAAAAACAGGATGTCAACGCACAGCTACTTCGTTCTGGCGCGCCTATCGATGACATGAATACGCTGCGCAAGCGTTTATCTGCGATCAAAGGTGGCCGTCTCGCAGCGGCCATTGCGCCGGCGAGAGCGCTGACGCTGATGATCTCCGACGTACCAGGTGACGAGCCAGCGGTCATCGGCTCTGGTCCAACCGTGCCTGACGACACGACGGCGGATTCGGCTCGTCGTGTAGTCGAACGTTACGGCTTGGCGCTGCCACGACATTTGTTGGATGTGATCGAACACAATCACTCCATTTCTGCTTTGCCCGAAGGACAAACCCTCAAGATGGTGGCCACGCCACAGATGTCGCTGGACGCAGCCGCGGCGCGCGCCCGGGAACTGAATGTGGAACCGTTGATTCTTGGTGATGCGATCGAAGGCGAGGCCCGCGAGGTGGGACGGGTCATGGCTGGCATAGCGCAGCAGGTCCATCGTCACGGACAGCCGCTTGGTCGTCCTTGCGTGCTGCTGAGCGGCGGTGAGACGACCGTTACCATTCGTGGAGAGCAAGGCGGTCGTGGGGGGCGCAACAGTGAGTTCCTGTTAGGGTTCGGGCTGGGCCTGCAGGTCCGGGAAGGCATTCACGCCATCGCCTGCGATACGGATGGCATTGATGGCTCGGAGGACAACGCCGGCGCTATCTGGCGGAGTGATAGTCTGGCGAGAGCCCTGGCTCTGGGGCTAAATGCGGAACAGTTCCTGGATACCAACGATGCTTACAGTTTTTTTGCCGCGTTGGATGATCTGGTCGAGCCCGGGCCAACGCTGACCAATGTAAACGATTTCCGCGCCGTCTACGTTGAATAACCCGCTGTTTGTCTTACGGTGACTGCATGAATGTTGAACTGGACTACGGAACAAGCAAGCTCTCCGTCACGCTTCCGGATGCTTGTGAAGTCACGCTGATCGAGAAACGCGGCAGTGCGCCTGTTGCGGACCCTGCTGGCGCTGTGGCGCGCGCGCTTTCCACGCCAGTCGGCAGTGCACCGCTGGCGGAACTGGCGAGAGGGCGTCGGAGCGCCTGTATTGTCATCTGTGATATCACCCGGCCGGTGCCTAACGGTTTGTTGTTGCGGCCAATTGTCACAACGCTCACCCATGCCGGGATTCCGTTGTCCGGCATCGAAGTGTTGATCGCAACAGGCTTGCACCGCCCTAACGAGGGTGAAGAGCTGGCACGCTTGATTGATGATCCCTGGGTGCTGGAGAACGTGCGTATCCGCAACCACTTCGCCCGCGATGACGCGGAGCACGTCGACCTTGGCGTCACCCCGGGACGTGGCGTGCCGGTCAAACTGGACCGTGGTTTCATGCACGCCGAGTTACGCATCGTCACCGGTCTGGTGGAGCCACATTTCATGGCGGGCTATTCCGGCGGGCGCAAGGTTATCGCCCCTGGTATTGCACACGCTGACACCATTCGCACGTTCCACAACGCACGCTTCATGGGGCATCCCAATGCCACGCAGTGTGTGCTCGAGAACAACCCTCTGCATGAGGAGCAGCTGGCTATCGCTGAGATGGTGGGTGAGGTCTACGCGGTCAACACCGTGGTGGACGAACACCGGGCACTCAACTTCGTGAACTTTGGTGATATCCGCACGTCCCACCTGCGGGCCGTCTCCCACGTACACGAGGCGGCGCGGGTATCGGTCGCGCGCAAGTTCAGGACCGTATTGACGTCCGCGGCCGGGTATCCATTGGACAGAACCTATTATCAGACCGTCAAAGGAATGGTGACGCCCATGGACATTCTGGAGAAGGATGCGGAACTGATCATTGCATCCGACTGTTCCGAAGGCATCGGCTCAGCGGAGTACGCAGACGCTCAGGCGGCATTGGTGGAGCTTGGGCCGGCAGGGTTCCTGGAACACATTCGGGCCAAGAGTCTCGCAGACGTGGACGAGTGGCAGACGCAGATGCAGCTGCGGCCCATGTCTACCGCGCGAATTTCGCTCTACAGCCAGGGTTTGCCCGCCGATGCGCGAGGCTTGACCGGTGTGCGCTGCATTGACGACATTTATAACGCCGTCGCGAAGAGTATTGCGGTCAGCGGCGACAACGCCGTAGCCGTGATCCCGGAGGGGCCATACGTGGTGCCGTATGTCGATGCGGCCGCGGCCGGACAGGCGGTCTGACATTGAGTTTGCACGTACATCTGGATCCGCTGGGTGGCATGGCCGGCGATATGTTTATTGCGGCCATCCTGGATGCGCGCCCGGATCTGCAGCAGGCGGTGGAGCAGGTCTGGGCACAGTGCGGTATCCCTGACGGGTGGACGCTCGAGCACGGGCGTCGGCGCACCAAAGGTCTGGATGCTCGTACATTCGACGTCGTTGCGCCTGCGGGCCCAACCCGGGCGAGTGGGCGCTACGCAAAGCTGATGGAAACGATCGACGCGATGCCGGTCGAACCAGCGGTGCAGGCACACGCGCGTGGCATTTACAATTTGCTGGGTGAGTGTGAGGCCCGCGTGCACGGGATCGAGCTGGCAGACGTGCACTTCCACGAACTGGCCGACTGGGACTCCGTTGTAGACATACTTGGCGCCGCTGCGCTGATCACGGCTTTGAACGCCGGCAGTTGGAGCGTCTCGCCGATACCCCTCGGGAGCGGGCGCGTGCGTACCGAGCATGGGCCGTTGCCGGTCCCCGCGCCCGCGACTGCGCGCCTGCTGGAAGGCATGGTGGTGCAACAGGATGGCATCCCTGGTGAGCGCGTTACGCCAACCGGTGCGGCGATTCTCGCGCATCTGGGCGTAGACGGGCGTGGCGAGCAGCCTGCGCTCAGCCGCGCGTTGGGTACAGGTCTGGGCGCCGGCGCCCGCGAGCTTGACGGTTGTGCGAATGTCTTGCGGGTCCAACTGCTGGAAACCCTGGAGTCTCGGCATGACGTCCCGCGGGACCAACTGATCGCTTTCGAGTTCGAAGTGGATGACCAGAGCCCGGAGGACCTGGCGACCGGGCTTGCCGTGGTACGCGAGAGCGACGGCGTCGTGGACGTGTTCACTTATGCCGGCTCTGGCAAGAAGAATCGAATGAGTGTGGCGGTCCGGGTACTGTGTCAGAGCGAGGCTGCCGATAACGTGGCCGCGCAGTGTTTCGCGCAGACAACAACACTCGGTTTGCGCGAGAGCACAATTTCCCGCCGTATCTTGTCGCGTACAATGCGCGACGTGCATGTGGCTGGCGCGAATGTGCGGGTGAAGGTTGCTGACCGGGCTGCCACGCGAACGGCCAAAGCCGAGCACGACATTGTCGCGGCAGCCCGTTCTGATAGGGCTTCACGGCAAGACCTGGCGGCAGCCGCCGAAGCTGCTGCCCTGCAAGTTAAAGACAACGAGGACTAACGCGCATTCATGAGTCCACAGGCGCCAGGCAAACAGCAGGAAGACGACGTGGCCACGATGCGTACGCCTGAAGAACTGCGCACGCCCGAACAGCTTCGCGGGGCACTGGCCACGCTATTGGAGAGTGCCTCCGATGTTGCGGTCGCGGTAAGCGGAGGCGTGGACAGTATGACGCTGGCTGCTGTCTGTGCGCGTGAGTTAGGGGCCCGTGCCTGGGCATATCACGCTGTTTCGCCGGCGGTTCCCCCGGCAGCAACCGAACGCGTGCGCGAATACGCGCGGCGTTACGGGTGGCAGCTGCGGGTGATTGAAGCGGGCGAGTTTGACGACCCTGAATATCGCGCAAACCCGTTCAACCGCTGCTACTTCTGCAAGCGGAATCTGTATGACCGTATCGCCGAACACACAACAATGCAGGTCTTTTCGGGTGCGAATGCGGATGATCTTGGCGATTTCCGGCCAGGATTGGTGGTGGCCGCCGAGCGCGCGGTCCGGCATCCGTTTGTAGAACTCAATATCAGCAAAGCCGAAGTGCGCGCGCTGGCACAGTCGATGGGGCTGGTGGAAGTGCAGGATCTCCCCGCCATGCCATGTCTCTCGAGCCGGGTGGAGTCAGGCATCCGAATTGAAGCGGCGGACCTCGCCTTCGTGAACGAAATTGAAGACTGGTTACGTGAGTCGCTCGGCGCCAGTACCGTTCGCTGCAGAATTGGCCATGCGGGGGTACGTGTGGAACTGGACGATCAGTCCTTGGCTGGAAGCGGCGGTGATATTGAAGCGCACGTGCGGGCCCGCTGTGAGGCGAGTGACCGGCAGTTTGTCGGGTTTGTACCTTATGCGCGCGGCAGCGCTTTCCTGCGTCCGGAAGTCTCCTGATGAAAAATGGCTGACTGGCTCAAATTCGACTGGCAACGCTCATCGCGTACAGGTGTGCCTGAAGCCGTGTTGTCTGCTGGCAAATCCGATGACCAGCTGGCGCACATCGCAGCGCTCGCGCGGGAACGTAACGTCCCGCTGTTGTTCACTCGCCTGTCTGAAGTGGCAGCGCAACAACTGGCTACCCACACTGGCCCGGACTGGGACTACGATCCGCAGTCGCGGACG
>MDTA01081515.1_pt1 | contig 11375 bp, 11 predicted proteins | sample 811151 | NCBI WGS metagenome assembly MDTA01 (sample SAMN05326648, study PRJNA326480) | marine metagenome | isolation source: seawater | place: Indian Ocean: South | collected 2010 | reverse complement strand
ACAACAAATGCATTGGTTGTCATATTTGTTCAGACGTATGTCCAACTGGTTATATAAAAATGGGTCTTGGAGAATAGCTACCCATAATTGGTAGAAATCTGGGAGGGAGAAAGTGTACCAATTAGCGATAAGGCTTCTGCTTGTAACAGTTTTCATAATCTCTCCTGACACATATAGTCATGATGGTATAAACCATTCAATCAAAGGTAAATCGAAAGCTGACGATGCAACTCAATGTGTTGAACCTACAGAACTAATGCAAAAAGAGCATTTTGTTTTTTTATACCACCAACGAGACAAAACGGTAATCAATGGTGTCCGAACAAAAAACCACAGTTTTGCGAATTGCATAGACTGTCATGTTTCTTATGATGAGGTTGGTGAACCAATACCAATAAATTCAGAGGGTCAGTTTTGTCAAACATGTCATGTTCAGACGGCTGTAAACATAGATTGTTTTTCATGTCATGCATCTGTACCACGAGGAAGAAAGCCCGAGGCTCACATTAGTCTTAATCACAATCATTTAGAAGACCAAGTATCTCAAGAAATTGAGAAATTAGTTAGTTATGTCGAGGGTTTCAAATGACATCTGATACAAAACTTAGCAGAAGAGGTTTCATTGTAAAATCTATTTCCGTGTTGTCTACTGTTTACTTTATCCCTGACTTATTTACTCCTGTTCAGGCTGCCAAACCACTTAACGAAGAAGTGAAATCTGATACAAAATGGGCAATGAGTATCGATGTTGATAAATGTGCCAAGGGCTGCACAGCATGTGTTGATGCTTGTGTAGAGGAGAATGGCTTGTATGGGTTTGATAGACCAGAGACAGATTCTCAATGGATAAGAAAACTCACTGTTAAAGATATCAAAACTGATAAGATAAAAGTTGTACCAATGCTTTGTCAGCATTGTGAGAATCCACCATGCTGCGATGTTTGCCCTACAGGAGCTTCTTTTAGAAGAGTTGATGGTATAGTTATGGTAAACCAACACACTTGTATAGGCTGTCGTTACTGTATGATGGCATGCCCATTTAAAGCTAGATCTTTTGTGCATGAAAATTTAACTGAACAAGTAACAACTGCTCCAAGGGGAAAAGGATGTGTTGAGAGTTGTAACTTCTGTGTTAATAGAATTGATCATGGGATACCTACCACTGCTTGTGAAGAAGCATGTATGAAAGAAGGGCATAAAGCTATATCTTTTGGTGATTTATCCAACCCTAACAGCCGTGTAAACCAAGCTTTAAAAACTTCGAAAAATAGGCGGCTTCGTGCAGATCTCTCGTTGAAGCAGAGAGTTACTTACTCTAACATTTAAATATGGAAAAAATAATATTCAAAAAATTTCAGATAGAATCAAAAACTTTTTGGATTACTTTTTTTGGTTTAGGTTTTTTTGTTTTGGTTGGATATCTGTGTTCACATTACATGGAGACAGAAGGTCATTATGTTACAGGTATGAATAATCAAATTGTTTGGGGACTGCCCCATATTTTTGCAGTTCTTTTAATAGTTATTGCATCGGGCGTGCTAAACATTGCATCAATATCATCTGTATTTGACAAGAAATTATATAAACCCCTTGCTCCTTTATCAGCTTTACTAGCTATGGCTTTTTTAATATCAGGGTTAGCTATATTAGTTCTAGATCTTGGAAGACCTGATCGATTAATTGTAGCGATGACAACGTATAATTTTAAATCAATTTTTGCATGGAACATTTTTTTATATTCTGGATTTGCTGGTATTCTAGCAATATATATTTGGACTATGTTAGATAGGAATGTTAAAAAGTTCTCTAGACCAGCTGGAATTTTCGCTTTCACGTGGAGAATAGTTTTGACAACAGGAACAGGCTCAATATTTGGTTTTCTAATCTCACGAGAAGCTTATGGGACTGCTATATTAGCTCCATTATTTATAATAATGTCACTTCTCTATGGGACAGTAGTGTACTTTCTTATAGTTAAAACAATTAACTATTTCCAAAAAACACTTTTTTCAGAGGAGATATTGCAGAATCTACGCAAACTAACAGTACTATTTTTATTTGCGAATCTATATTTTCTTATCTTGTATCATGTAACAAATTTATATATCTCCAAACATCTTGATTTTGAGAAATTTATCCTTTTCGATGGTGGTGTTTATACAATTGCTTTTTGGGTTGGGCAGGTTGTAATTGGTTTATTATTACCATTATTTATTTTATTCAGAGATGAACATAAATCAGAATCAAGTTTAATGAGTGCTACTCTTTTAATACTTGTGGGCAGCTTCCTTGCAATGTACGTTATCATCATAGCTGGTCAAGCATATCCACTTAAGATATTTACTAATTATGAAATTCTAGAGAGTAGTTTTTATGATAATGTCATCCATACTTATATCCCCACCATATGGGAGTTAGGCTTAGGGTTAGGTGGTGTTGCTTTATCCCTCATAATAGTGTTGATAGGTATCGCAAATTTAGATTTTTTACCAACGATTATAAAATCACCAGAAGCAAAGAAAGTTAGCGAATCTGATAGTTAATGGTGAGTTTTGAATTCTATTCTAATAGCTTCAACAAAAAAATCTTCTGGCAAAACAACAGTTGCCATTGGCTTGACAGCTGTTTTATCAAAGGAATATAAACAGCTTTCAGTTTTCAAGAAAGGTCCTGATTATATAGATCCACTGTGGTTATCCGCGGCATCTAATCATCCTTGTTACAACCTTGATTTTCATACTATGTCCAACAAAGAGATTAAAGATTTCTATCATCAAAAAATTTCTAAATCAGAAATTTCTCTAATAGAGGCTAACAAGGGACTTTTTGACGGTGTTAGTCTAAATGGTAATGATAGCAATGCTGCATTGGCAAAATTATTAGGACTCAAAGTAGTGCTAGTAATTGATTGTGAAGGAATGACCCGAGGCATTGCCCCTCTATTGAATGGGTATAAAAACTTTGATAAAAAAATTCAATATCATGGCGTGATCCTCAATAAAGTAAATGGAGGTAGACACGAGGCTAAATTAATTGCTTCTATTGAGAAATATTGCGACATAAAGGTATTAGGATCTGTTTGGAAAAATAAAAATCTTATTATAGATGAACAACATTTAGGGCTTCAGCCCAGTTTCCTTGATAATCAAGCTCAAGAAAAAATTCGGGCTATTAAAAAAGTCATCAAGACATCTGTTGATATTACTAAATTCACGAGTTTAAGTAAGAAAAATCCAAGAACATCTACGATACTAAGCCCTCATAGTTTGAAAAAATTCAAAAATATTACTATTGGAGTTGCTAGCGATAAAGCATTTGGATTTTATTATCAAGATGATATTGATAAGTTCTTAAATCATGGTGTAAAAATAAAATACATTAACACAATTAAGGATAAAAAACTCCCATCCATTGATGCGCTAATTATTGGCGGTGGGTTTCCTGAATTAAGTTTAGATGAGCTATCAAAAAATAATTTTTTAAAAAAAGAGATTAAGGGATTTATAAATAATTATGGTCCAACTTATGCAGAGTGTGGCGGTCTGATGTACTTATCAAAAAGCATAAAATTTAAAAATAGAAAATATAAGATGGTAGGCGCAATAAATGGTGACATATTGATGCATAATGAACCAGTTGGAAGAGGTTACGTAAATTTAGAAATAAAAAAAAATCACCCGTGGTTTTCCCGTCAAAAATCTATATCATGTCATGAATTTCATCACTCAAAATTAGAGGGAAATTTTAGTAGAAACGATTTTGTTTTTAACGTTAGGAGAGGTTATGGGGTGAATGGCAAATGCGATGGTATTATTGTTAAAAATCTCATAGCTACATATAGTCATATTAGAGATACAAGCAAAACAAGGTGGATAAAAAACTTTTTAGATTTTATAGTGGAGAGCAAATGAAACAAAAACAAATATTTGAAATAACTGACAAAGCAGCGAATCAAATATCTAAAGCATCCGAGGCTTCAGATTCAAAAGGATGGCCTCTGAGAATAGCAGTTGACATTAAAGAGGGGAAATATAATTATTTGATGGGATTTGATCAATCAAAGGAAGAGGATTTGCGTTTGAAGATCAATAATATTGAAATTATTATATCTCCAGATTCAATGGTGAACTTAAAAAATTGTAAACTTGACTTTGTAGAAATTGAAAAAGATAAATTTGAGTTTATTTTCTTAAATCCTAACGATCCCTCATATACACCCCCAAATGAAGAATTAGACGATAATGTCACACACGACTTATAGGTTTCTGAGTTCTTTTGGAAGTCCAAATGTAATATTTTCTATTTTATTTTCTTGACCAAAATCTTTTATCTCAGCTCCATGAGATATTAGATGATCTAATACATCGTTAAATAGTATTTCAGGTGCTGATGCTCCAGCTGTTATGCCAATGACTTTTTTATCACTTAACAACTCCATATCTAGGTCACCTTTGTGATCTATTAATACCGCGGGCACTGAATTTTTTTCAGCAAGTTCTGCTAATCTTTTCGAATTAGAACTATTTTTTGACCCTATAACAATCAAAAAATCACAATATTCTATAATTGAATTTACTGCATCTTGTCTATTCTGTGTCGCATAACAGATATCTTCTTTTGCAGGCGACTTAATGTTAGGAAATTTTTCTTTTAGACATTTGATAATTTTACTTGTGTCGTCCATGGATAGCGTTGTTTGACTAACGTAAGCTAAGTCATGATTATCAATTTCTAGATTTTGAACATCCTCCTCGTTCTCAATGAGATGTATACAACCTCTGTCAGAGTCATATTGCCCCATTGTGCCCTCTATTTCTGGGTGTCCATTGTGCCCTATCAAAACCACATCTGTTCCATTTTTTGCATGTTTATGGACCTCAATGTGTACTTTTGTAACTAGAGGGCATGTGGCGTCAAATATTTTAAGGTTTTTCTCTTTTGCAGATTTTTTCACATCTTTTGATACACCATGTGCACTATAAATCAATACAGAATTGTCCGGCACAAGATCAATATCTTCTATGAATTTGACACCTTTTTTCTTAAAGTCTTCAATTATAAATTTGTTATGAACTACCTCATGCTTAACGTAGACAGGACTATCAAATGAGTCTATCGCCTTTTGCAGTGTTCCTACTGCGCGCTCAACACCAGCGCAAAAACCCCTGGGTGTTGCTAGTACAATTTTCAGGCCATCTAATTTTTTATTCATATATTTTAACTATTTCTGCTCTAAATTTAATCGTCATACCTGCCAAAGGATGATTTAAATCAAGGGACACTTGATCTTTATCAATCTCTCTAATAATAGCAAATGTCGACGTGATTTTCCCATCATTTTGTCTCAAGTCAACTTCTAGAACGTTATTGACTCTAATCATTTGCTCATTCGGAAAATCCTTCTTAGCGATTGTTTTTACTTTCTTATCATCCCTCAATCCAAAAGCATCTTTAGCTTGAAGTTCAATTTCCTGTGAGTCATTCTCACAAAGACCATACAAAGTTATTTCTAATTTTTGAGGTATTGTCCCATCACCAATTTCAAGGTGAATAGGTTTCTCATCGAAAGTTGACTCAAATATTATGTTATCTATATTTGATATAGAATAATGCAAATCAACTTTTGTTTTATATGCTATTTTCTTTTTCATTAGAAATTAGAGTATCTATTATCAGAAAAAAGAATGCTATGGATATAAAAACATCAGCAATATTAAAAATTCCTGGAAAATAAAATTCATCGTAATGTAAGATGATATAGTCAGTTACCTTATTGTCTATGATTCTGTCTACATAATTAGCAATACCACCACCTAAAAGCAACATCCAAGATATTTTTGATAGTTTAGATAAATCATTATTACTGTCTAGAAGCTTACATATATAAAAAATGAGCCCAATAATAACTAATGTCATAAGAAATATTATTGAATAATTTACTAATAAATCATCAGAGTGTGCAATACCGAAGAGTAAACCTTTATTGTATGTTTTGCTAATCATTAGAATATGAGAAATTGGCGTAGGTTTTATCCCCCAGTTAAAAAACTCGACAGCATATTTAACAAAAAGATCTAATAAGACTACAGAAAAAACACCAAAGATAAATAGTCGATTCATCTTAACCTAAGGTTCTCACTTCGCCGTTATCGAAAATATTTGAATAGCATCTTTTGCAAATTTTATCATGTTCAGCAATTGTTCCCACAGTTTCATCATGATGCCAACATCTTTCACATTTTTTCTCATTACTTTTTTTAATGACTACTTTTAGATTCCCATCTTTAGCTTCTACTAAAGAAAATTTTGATGAGATAAATATAAATTTAAGTTCCGTCCGAAATTCTTTTAATAACTTATAACTCTTGGATTCAATAGCTAGCTCTATCTCTGCATCTAATGATGATTTGATGACACCGTTATTTCTAGCATTTTCCAATTCTCTAGATACGTATTCTTTAAGATTAAATAATATTTTTCCAATATGAATCTCATTTTCTGTCAATTCAATACTAATATCATGCCACTCTTCTAGAAAAATTGAATCTTTGTCACCCTCATAGTATTTGTAAGTCTCTTCTGATGTAAATGATAAAATTGGAGCAATAGCTAAATTTAAAAAATTAAGTATTTCTGAACATGCTGTCTGACATGATCTTCTTGCAATCGACTCTTTCTTCGTTGTGTATAATCTATCTTTGATGATGTCAAGATAGTATCCACCTAGGTGTACGGTACAAAAGTTTTGAATATCTTGAACAATTTGGTGAAATTTGAAGTTCTCATAATTTTCCTTTACCCTTTCTTGTAGATTCTTCGTTTCCAATAGAATCCATTTATCTAGTAAAGTGAGTTTATTGAAGTCTACGTTTTTGTTATCAAAATCATTCACATTAGAGATGAGGAATTTAAGCGTGTTTCTTATCCTTCTATATGATTCACTCGTTCTCTTAATAATTTCATCTGAAATATTCATCTCCTTTGTGTAATCTGTTGTGGCAACCCAAAGTCTAAGAATATCTGATCCTTTCTCTTTGATAATTTCTTGTGGCGATATTACATTACCTAGTGATTTAGACATTTTTTGTCCATTAGCATCTACTACAAATCCATGAGTGAGGACTTTTTTATATGGCGCTTTTTCCTTGATTGCTAGTGATGTCAATAATGATGATTGAAACCAACCTCTATGCTGATCTGATCCTTCTAAGTAGAGATCTGCTTGTTCTGTATTTTCTCTTTCTTCCATTACAGATATGTGAGTTACACCGGAGTCAAACCATACATCAAGTGTATCTGAAACTATGTCATAATCTTCAATACTCTCACCAAGTATTTTGGTTTTATCATATTCAAACCAGGCCTCAATACTACCTTGTCTGACAATATCAGCTGCTTTTTTTATAAACTCTTGTATTTTAGGATGAAGCTCACCTGATTCCTTGTGAACTAATAGAGGAATTGGAACACCCCAAAATCTCTGCCTCGATATGCACCAGTCTGGGCGATTGTTTATCATATTTTTTATTCTCTCTAGTCCCCAGCTAGGTATCCATTCGACTCTGGCAATTGAGTTGCTCACAGTGTTTCTCAAGTTATTATTCTCCATACTAATAAACCATTGAGGTGTAGCTCTAAATATTAGAGGTGTTTTAAATCTCCAGCAATGCGGGTAACTATGCGAATAGTCTTTCACTCCTAGCAAACAATCATTGCTTTTTATTTTCTCAATTATGGGTTGATCAGCATCCCTAACATTTAATCCTCCAAAAAATTCTAGAGAATCATTATAGAATCCTTTTGCATCAACAGGGTTGAACACTTCAAGATCATTCTCTATCCCTGCTAAATAGTCTTCTTGGCCATGACCAGGAGCTATATGAACCAGTCCTGTTCCTGTTTCTGTGTTGACGTGAGGTGCAAGAATTACTGGAACTCTTAAATCATAGAAAGGGTGTTCTGCTTCTAATTTTACCAAATCTTCTGCAGAGCATTTTTTTATAATATTAAATTTAATATCTAATTCATTCTCTATGTGCGTGAGTAGCTCCTCGGCAATAATATATTTCTTCTCTCTATTTTGGGCAATGCAATATCCTATCTCTTCGCCAACAGCGATAGCTCTATTAGCTGGTAAAGTCCATGGAGTTGTTGTCCAAATAACTAAACCAACATCTTCGTTGTCTATCTTTGATCTAAAGACAACGTATACAGATTTAGAAATTATATCTTTATATTCAACTTCAGCTTCTGCTAGAGCCGATTCAGATTCTATACACCAATGAACTGGCTTTGAACCGTAATATACATGATTATTGGATAATATTTTGGCAAAGCTCTCAATAATTGACGCTTCAAATTCTTTATCCATACTAAGGTATGGGTTACTCCAGTCAGCAGTTACGCCCAGTCTAATGAAATCTAATTTCTGTTTTTTTACTTGCTTTAACGCAAACTCTCTACATGCCTTTCTAAAAGCGTTCTTATTGTCTTTAAATTTAGACTTGCCATATTTTTTTTCTACCATAAGCTCTATAGGTAGACCATGACAATCCCATCCAGGGATAAATGGGCAGTCATAACCAAACATTGTCCTACTTTTCACAACAAAATCTTTAAGTATTTTATTAACAGCATGACCAATATGAATATCTCCATTTGCATAGGGTGGTCCATCATGGAGCGTGTACTTGTCTGCACCACTCATTTTTGACCTTATGCTTTGATACAAATTGATATCACTCCAAAATTTTAGTATTTCAGGTTCTTTTTGAGGCAGATTAGCCTTCATAGGAAATTTAGTTGAAGGCAAATTTAAAGTATTCTTATAGTCCATATTTAGCCTTAAGTATATCCTTTGCGTTTGCATTGTCGCGATTCATTTGCATTATAAGATCATCCTCATTCGCAAATTTTATTTGGTCTCTTAATTTTTCGTAAAAATATACTTTCATTTTTTTTCCATAAATTTCTGAATTAAAATCAAAAATAAAAACTTCTAATAAATCTTTTTTTCCTGAAAATGTTGGCTTATTACCTATGCTCGCTAGACCAAATTTGACTTCTGCGTTTTCAATAACTACTTTTACCAAAAATATACCATTTATTGGAAACGATTTACATATTTCAATGTTCGCAGTGGGGTAACCTAGTTTTCTGCCCATTTTTTCTCCATGAACAATATACCCATCCATAGCAAACTCATTTAACATATAATTGTTAGCTCTTTCAATATCTCCTTTTATTATTAGGTTTCTTACCATGGAACTGCTAATTTTCATGTCAGAATCTCTAATTATGTTAACTATATTTGTTTTAAAACTTTTTTCATTTGACAAGGTATCATAGTTCCCCTCTCTATTTTTCCCAAACTTAAAATCTTTCCCTACAATCAGATATTCTGTTCGAAGTTTATCTATTAAAATCTCTTGAATAAATGTCGCAGCAGTCATTTCAGAAAATTCTTTTGTGAATGGAATTTTTATTGTTGTGTTAATACCTACTTCTCGAAAATATTCTAATTTATCAGTTATTGTCATTAATTTGAAAAAATTATTTCTATCAAAAAATTCCTCAGGAAGTGGATCAAATGTCAATACCACTGGATGCAAATTATTTTCATTTGCCAACGATAATGTTTCTTTGATTAATTCTTTATGACCTGCATGAATCCCATCAAAATTACCTATAGTAACTGCTGATTTATTATTTAGATCACTCAAGTTTTGTAAATTGTCAATTATTTCCATAAATTATTTGTCTAAAATTTGTTCTAAGAATCTTCATTAACAAGAAATATATCAGCGCTCCTAAAAGCACGTATAAAATTATATAGAATCCTCTTTCAAAGTATTCATATAAGACCCATTTATTTAAATCTGGCAACAGGAGAATTAACAAAAGGGACATCATGACACAGCTAAATAAAGATTTGAAAAAATCTCGATTTAGCAGGCAGTTTTTAATTATAATCCCATCTTTTGTTAGTCTTTTATAGAGCAATATTACCTGGAGCCATGCTGACAATGATGTGGCTAAAGCTAGTAGTGCATGAGCGCCTTGGAAGGGGTTGCTCATGTAATAAAGCACAACGGATAAATTCATCGTAATATTAAACATAACAGCTACAGCACCGTATTTTACTGGAGTAAAAGTGTCTTGTCTTGAGAAAAAACCTGTTAATAAAACTTTCATTAAAATAAAAGCAGGCAGTCCAATAGCATATGTAAGGAGACTGAGCGAACTCATGAGTGTATCTGTTATTTTGAAGTTACCATACTGAAAAAGTGTAGAGATTATATGTTCTGATAAAACTAATAAACCAAACATAGCAGGTAAACTAAAAACTATCGCAATCTTTATAGCTCTTCGAATCATCTCAGAGTACTCTGTCATTGAATTATTCGAGTACTTTTCCGATAGTTTGGGTAGGATTACTGTCGCAATTGCGATACCAAACACTCCAAGGGGTAGCTCTACAAGTCTATCTGAGTAGTATAGCCAACTGATACTCCCCGCTACTAGTAGAGAGGCAACAATTGAATCTATTATAAGATTAACTTGCACAACAGCCGTCCCTAGCATTGCTGGCAACATGAGTTTAAGCACTCTATTGACTCCATCGAATTTGAAGCTAACTCTTGGTAAAACAAATAAATCCATTTTGATGAGTGAAGGTATCTGAATTAAGTATTGTAAAACACCAGCCAAAAGCACACCATAAGCCAGCGACATAATAGGCTCTTGAATCAGTCCGGAAGCAAAAACAGCAGACGCAATTAGTGAGACATTTAATAGCACAGGTGTGATTGACGGTAATAGAAATTTATCATATGTATTAAAAATTCCTGCCGACATGGCAGTAAGAGAAATAAAAAAGAGATAAGGAAAAGTAATTTTCAGCATATCAGATGATAGATTAAATCGTTGACTAGAGTATTCGAAGCCAGGTGCAAATACCCCAATGACTTGATCGGAGAAAATTATTCCGACAGATACGATTATGATTAAGATTAGGGCAAGATTTCCTTGGACATAGCTAATGAACTTTTTTAAATCTTGCTTATGATTTATTTTATAGTCATTTAAAATTGGGACAAACGATTGTATAAATGCACCTTCAGCAAAAAGTCTTCTAAAAAAATTTGGTATTTTAAACGCAACAAAAAAAGCATCAGTATTTGATCCTGCACCAAAATAACTGGCGAATATCACATCTCGAATAAAACCCGATATCCGTGAAATAAAAGTCATTGAACCGACAGTAAATGATGATTTTACAATAGATTCCCTATTTTTTTCCTCTTTTATACTGACCATTGTGTATCAAACTGTTGACAGTTAATAGCTCCACTGAGATAATCTTGTTTTATTTT
>MDTA01007219.1_pt1 | contig 11375 bp, 22 predicted proteins | sample 811151 | NCBI WGS metagenome assembly MDTA01 (sample SAMN05326648, study PRJNA326480) | marine metagenome | isolation source: seawater | place: Indian Ocean: South | collected 2010 | reverse complement strand
TTTAGAAGTAGTAGGTGCTAAGAGATTTATTTTTATCGCGGTAGAAAAGGTATATCCGTTTGCCGTTAGCGTTACCGAGCTTGACGAGGCTTCTTTGGACTGGGGTTTAAAACTTCGCCAAGATGCTCTAAAACTCATAAGTCAATGCCATACCGATAGCTATTGGCGTGGTTATACCGAAAAAATTACAACCTTAAGCCTACCTAGTTGGGCGTATTCACAAAATTAATTATGGAATTTTCTAAAGAACAAGTCGAGTTACTAAAACAACCTATACTCGCGAAAAACGTAAAAGAAAGAGAGGCCGGTTGGGGCGGTAAAGATAACCAACTTGCCTACGTCGAAGGTTATCACGTTATCGACGAAGCTAACCGTATTTTTGGCTTCGGAGGTTGGAGTTCCGATACTATCGAAACTACTTGCGTTAATAACGAGCCTAGAGCCGTTACTTATATCGCTAAAGTAAAAATTACGGTAGGCGATATATCTAGAGTAGGAACGGGAGCCGGTCACGGTAATCAAACTAACCACGGTAATAACCACGAGTCGGCTATAAAAGAAGCCGAAACCGATGCTCGTAAAAGAGCATTTATGCAGTTTGGCAACCAGTTTGGCCTATCTCTTTACAACGGTAAGGATAAAAGTTGGAAAACTAATAAAGGTAAACCCCAAATAAATAAAGGGGAGGTAATAGAAACTTTACGCGAGCAAGTTGCGGAAGTTGCCGATAATAAACCGCAAAGCGAAAATACTTTTTTACTAGCTAAAAACGCCGTAGAAAACGCAAAGAGCGTGGATCAGTTATTAGACCACCAAAAAAACATAGCTATCCGTTTTAGAGACGGTAAGCTTACACAACAACAAAAAACCGAGTTATTAAGTCTAGTTGCAAAAATGAGTGTGAAACTAAAATGACCGATCAAGCTTACTTATCTACAAAAGACCTCTGTAAAAGGTACGGGGTCTGTATGGCTACAGTTAAACGTTGGCGTACTTTAACTAGACGCGGCGAACCTACTGGCCCTAAGTGGTATGAAGTCCCGCGTACCGCTTCTACTATCGGCGAACCTTACGTTCGATATGAATTACACCAAGTTCTTGCTTGGGAGGAAACAAACTCTATTACACCTATTAACTCTTTTTAAATTATGGCTTACGAATCTAATTTTGAACCCGCGTTTCAAGTTCCCGTAAACTTTACTGTTTCCGATAATAAATACGAAAAAACTAAACATAAATACACTAAAAAAATTGGTTTATTTATACCGCTAGAAACAGTTTTAGACTTTGCTCAACACGTTATGAACGTGGCCGATAAACCCGAAAACCACGCTAAAGGTAAAGTATTTGATATGCGTACCGGCGAACGTGAAGAGGTACAAGGCATATATATTTACGGCAACGGTAACGTTAGTAAATACGACGAGGATGAATTTGGTGCTTACGGAACTATAAACCCACGAAAAGTAGTAGTGGAAGAAGAAAGTCCCGAAGATGACTATACGGAGGCTAGTCCATTTTGACAAACCCAAAACTTCCTTTACAAGCTCAAATATTTTTAGATCATTTAACTATTGGGCTTGATAGTTTTGATCTGAATTTTGAAGATTATGGTGCTACTTACGTTAACCACAAAGAATACGGCGTAGCGATTATGTTTTCGCAAGTAAAAATCGCTGAACATTCCGAAAGTTGTCGCTTAAAAAACTCTATTATCGTTAGCGGTTTAGGCGTTCACTTTAGTAAAGAACAAATATTTCCTTTTTCCAATGAACAACCGCCCTCACATTTAGCGATACTAATTTTATCGGCGATAGTAAAAGATACCCCTTTGCAGTTTATTTGCGAGGAATGTCATGGTTGATTTAAAAATAAACGACAAACTAAAACTAAAACTACGCGATAAAGCTTCTAAAACTAAATTCTCTTATAAGGAACTAGCTCAAGTTTATAGAGAGGGTTTAAGAATATTTCAACACGCAAAGTACCATAGGCAAAATAAAAACGTAAAGTCGGCCTATGCTTTCGCCATGTCGAGGGTTAATAAATATATAACGCACGGCGGTAAAATACCTAAACCAAAACAAATTACTAAACAAGAAGAAAAAGCTTATAAAGAGGGTAAAAAGTTTAATGAACAACTAAAAACTCACATGACTATAGGAGAAGAAGGAAAAATAAAAGAGGTAACACAGACCGTAGGTATAGAGGAAAGTCAAATTCTTACTTTACCTTCCGGCGTTACCGTATCTTTAGCCCCAAGCGGTAAGTATGAAATATTAGAAGAAAAAACAAAAGAAGAACCTAAAGTCGAAACCCCTAAAGAAATAAAAAGAAAGTTTCCTCATATAACCGTTAGCAAAAACTATAGCGAAACGGAAATAGCTTTTCTTTTTAAATATATATCCCCCGTTGGTTATTACGAGTGGCATAAACTAGCTTCTAATTTAATATTTAATTCTAAAAATTGGAATGCCCAACAGATATTTCAAGTCTTTTCTGCACCGGCTTATTATTTAACAGATGAACTAAGTACCGCCTTTTTAGATACCCCTATCCATGAATTAAAAATAGAAAAAACCCCGCAAATAATTAATAACCACTTTTTTGTTTTACAAAGTAACGAAATAAATTTAGTTAACTATATGTTTATAGATACCGAAACTGGTCTTAATGATGTCGAGGTAGTTTGCCATCTAAGCACTAAAAGTAGGTTTATAAGGTCCGAAGGCATAACGTTAGGCAAAGAAAGTAAACAGCGTTTTATGTTTGGTTTTAACTGGAATAACCTAAACGCAATAAGGACTAATAATATTTCTAAGGCCGTTAACTCTCCGTTATGGATAAATAAAAGTAAAGACTATACGTTCGACGAACTTCCTAGAACCTACCAACAGCAATTTTTAATAGTAGTAAATTTAATTTTATTTATGAATCAAGAGCCGGATATAACCGTCGAATACTTACCACCGAGCCAAACTATACCTATACAACGGGAAATGAATAGGTCCGGTAAATTTAAGCCTAGAGCGGTTACTTGGATTGGTAAAGAGTTTAGCGAGCGTGTAATTAAGTTACGCCCTAAAACCGATATGTTAGAGGTAAAAGAAGCCGGTATTCCTAGACGACCTCATTGGCGGAGGGGACACTGGCATACGGTTTGTCAAGGTTTTAAACGTAGGCAACGCAAACTTAAATGGTTTGAGCCTTGTTACGTTAGCGGTAAAAATAAATGAAAAAAGACTCATTAACAGTATCAGTTATTCGTTTGATTAAATTATCTATAAAAGATAAAACTTCATTCTATAAATTAAAAGCTTTAAAAGATTTAATTGATACAGCAATTAAGAGTATAGAGGAGAAGAGATGAGTATCGTAGTTAACACCGGTCAAACTTATACCGATACGTTTGTAAAAGGTTTAGCTGAAGGAGTTTATATCAATGAAACTTTAGAAGAAAGAAGCGAAATAGAACAACTTTTTGGTCTTACAGAAGAAGAAATATATAAAGAATATGGTATAAGTTTTAAAAAAAATAAAATATCTTTTGGTGGCGAGTGGTCAAGGTATAAAACAACTTATCAAATAGAAAATGATGCAGAGGCTAAATTATGGCTTATAAAAAAAGGTTTTATTAAATACGTTAGGGGTAAAGAAGTATGGAACGAGGAAGCTATTGAGGAAGGTTGGGATAACGGTTGGTCGCCGCCCGTAAAAAGTAAAGCAAAAAATAATCAAGGAAAAGGCCACGTTTATTTTGTTAAAAGTAAAAATTTCCATAAAATAGGTTCTAGCTCCGCCGCACAAATCCAACGCCGTATTAAGTATCAAAAGCCGATGGAAATACTTGCCGTAAGTCCAAAAATAGAAGATTATAGAAAATTAGAAAAAGAATTACACCACCATTTTGCCGATAAAAGAGTTTTAAAATATGAAGTGTTTGAAAACCTAACCGAAGAGGATATAAAATATATAATGAATAAACTAGGTAATAAGATACACGTAAAAATATGAGAAGAGATCAAACGCCGTCAGGTTTTAAGCTTAAAAAGTTAAAAGAACTAAGGCTTAAAAAATTAGAAAAAAATTTATTAGATGTTCATTTAAAGGGGCAAGATCACTATATATTTATGAACGAAAGAGGTAAAGCTCAAATTGTAAGTGGCGACGGTAATTGGGTTACGGAGCATATAAGAACCGCCGTTTTAAAATTTAATTATGAAGTAGATAAAACCGAAAAAATGCTAATTAGAGACTTTACTGACGAAGAAATTATTGCTTTCGAAAAAGCTTACGAATAAATTTAAAACGTTTTTTTCTCATCTCAAAAACTGTATTTAGGGCCTCTAGCTCTACTAACCTACCTAACATAGAAGCCATAAAAACATCTTGTTTCATTTGATGCCGTACTAAATGTGTGCAATATCGTTTTATACTTACGATGTCATCACTTGCCATAATATCCCTACAACGTAATTCGACCGATAGTTCTAACTCTGCGGGAGCCGGTTCTATATCTATGTTAAGGAATTTAGTGACTTTCATTTGACCGGAAATAATTTTTCTTCGATCATTTTGACGATTGCGTCGTCGACATCATTGTCGGATTTAGAAACTAAGTCTTTTAAAAGTGTCAAAACGGCTTTGCGTAGACTCTCACTTTTTCCAAACTTGATAAATAAACCAATTAGAAATTTAGACATAATTTTATGTGTTACTTTCCTAACTTATCATTATTTGATAAATTTGGCATATACTACCCTAATAAAGCGGTGGTCATCCTGTCTTTTCCCCAGTAGGGTAGTATTTAATTATGGAAGAAAAAGAAGAAAAAGACGGTATAGGTTTTTTAGGAAACGCCGTTCAAATAGTTATTTTGGCTTGGTCTTTAGCTGTTATATCTTGGTCTTATTTTAATCCTAATCCTACTAGGCAAATAGATACCACGTTCGCCGCCGGCTTATTAAGTGCCGTGATGTCAAACTACGGTCTTAATGTCAAAAAGGCTACGGACAAAAAGAAACAAAATGGTAATGTTAATATAGTAGATAACAAAGATTCCAAAGTTGGAGTTGTAAAAAAATGAAGAAAGCTTTAGCACTTTTTTGTTTATTACCTACGGCGGCTTTTGCCGATATAAAACAGGAATTTGTAACTTCGGCTCAAATAACGGTCGATATGCCTTATTCGGTAACTAATAAAGTCGGTACAACTTATAGCTTAAGCGGTAATAATATTACACCTTCGGTAACTATAGGAGATACAACAACATCGGGAAAGATCGGAGGGATAAATGTAGGAAGTCTTACAAATGGTGTCCCCGCGATGATTCAAACCGATACCACGGTAACCACGAGCGGCTCTGCTTTCAGCAAAACGGAATCTGTAATCATGGGCGATTCGTCCCCTTCAGCGATAACGCCAAGTAGTGGAATCGCGGCTTTACCTCACTTAGGGGGACAAACTACTGTTGGTTCAGGCGGCACGGCGGGGACTTTAGCTTTAACGTCATTGAGTTCCGGAGTTCACACTTGTACCGCCGGCGGGTCGGGAACTAGCTGTATAGGCTCGACTAAAGTTACTATTACAATTGACTAAATATTGGATATTAATATTTTTACTACTACCGGTAAAAGCTTTAGCAGTTCCGGTTGTACCTCAATTCAGATCAGGCTCGAGTACGACTTCTAGCACAAGCGAAAGTGTTATCAATGAAACTATAACTAGCTATCAGTTCAGAAGCGGTTATACCTATAGTGCAAGCGGTCATAATATAAAAAGTAATACGGATTATATAAACCCTACCGCAACGACTTTAGACTCTCAAACCGTTAACGGTGTAAATTTTAGTTGGACTTCCCCTAATTTAGAAGCTATTCCACGTTGGTCTATTGTCAATGAGGGAGCGGCTTTTTCACTACAAGAGACGTTGATTACGCCATCGTTAGATACTATAACTACAGTAACTAGAACTATAAACACATCAACAACCACAGAAACTACAACTACGTTTGGTCAATAATTTTACTGTTATTACCTGTAAAACCTGTTTTAGCTAATACGACCGTAGCATCGCCACAAAGCCAAAGTACAGGCGTAGTGAATAATAACGCCCAAATGATCTTACCGTCGGCCACACCGCAGTTTAGAATGTCGCAAGGAATAGTTTGTAGCTCGCCGAGTCTTACGATTACGCCCTATTTAACTGACGCTTGGAGTTTTAACCGACCTATTGAAAAAGTCACGCGGCAAGCTATATATGATGAAAATACCGGCGAAATAAAATATTACCAAGAAACGCCAAGATTCGAAAAAGATAATTACAATCTAAATTACGGTATAAGTATGCAGATAAATATTCCTTTAGGTAAAGCACCGGCACTATGCCACGAAGCAACCCAAGTTAATATAGACGCTCAAAAACTCTTAATAGCCAAAACTAAAATGGAGATGGAATTATATAGGCTTAAATTATGCTCGGAGCAAATAAAACTTGGTGTTCAGTTTGTCGGTAAATACGCTACTACTTGCGAAGGTATTAAAGTTTCTATCCCGCCTAACCAAGTTTTGCCGCATACCCACAAGATTGAAAAGTAGATAAGCTTACGGGTTTTTTAGCCTATCTACCGCTATTTATTTTATCTTTTTTTTTAGTTATTTTAGTGATTATTTGTTTTACTAATGGTTTTACAGCGTTAAGTATAAGCGGAGCAGAAGAGCCAACCAGAGCAAGACTAAAAACACCAACAAATTGAGGTGCGGAGGGTATGTACTGGTCTTTCCATTCGACACTTTCATACAAAGTTATGCACTCACGCTTATTATCCGATAATTTATGACCGATAACACGCTCTAATTTTTTTTCGTTACGAAAGTCACCCCGCCGCAAATCTTTACTCGAAGGACATTCCGGTATAACTATTTCCTCTTCTTTATTTTCTTGATTATTTACCTCAGGTAGAGCCGGCTCAGGTATTTCGGGTGTTTGGTCGTTGGTTAAGGGTTCTTCGACCATAATTAAATTTTCCGGCGTGTAATCTAAAGGAAAGAAACTAGGAAACGGAAAGTCGCACGTTGTAAAAACTCCGTTAGGGTCGTCTAATAATAAGTTTCTATTACCGGTATTTTTTATATCCCTATGTTGGTAAGTACAACCAATAACTTCTATATCTAAATTTTTTACCGAATGATTTAGATAAGGCGTATAGATAGGAACTATTTCCGGTATATATATATCCGGAATAGAAATATCTTTTATTTCCAATTAATTAGTTTTTAAAGGGGCGGGGATAGGCAAACCTGTTTTATTTGGCAATTTTTGGTCAATGATGTCGGGTACTGTTGGCTTTAAATTAGAAAGTACCTCGTTAATCATACGTGCCTTAAACTGCTCCGATGTAACGTATTTATATCCGAAATATCCCCCGCCTAACATTGACGCTGATATTATAAAACTTAAAATAGATAATATTTGTGAAATTTTTGCCATGAGAGAAGCCTTTGCCCGTGCGTTAGTACCTGTTACGATTATAACCTTTTGCGGATTGTGTGCATTAGCTCCCTTATATTTAACTCTTGGAATAATGACGAGACAAATGCAAGAAAAAATTAATTAATCAGCAGGGTCGGGAGTATTTCCTTCGGCCAACCACTCTTTATATTCTTGATACATCACATTATCCTCAACAAAAGGTATGCACCAACCGTCACTTCTAATAACTGACATTTCTTTTCCTACTTTTGGATCAATAGCAACTTTTTTGTAAGTAAAACTCATATTTCTGCACTTCCTTCTAAATATGTGTTTGAAGTTCCATTTGTAACTAAAGTAGCTACTTGACCAGAAGTATAACTACCTCCAGAAAAAGCAACTCTTGCTCTGTCTGGTTCTGTAACACTTCCATACACAAGAGAAACAGTATTAGCGGAAGTTACAGATTGTTCATCATCCGAATATAAATTACTTGCGGCGCAAGAAGGTAAAGCTCTCATAGGTCGTGGAAAAATCACACATTGCCTAGATTGTGAGCCAGTTTCTATACCCACAGATATATGTGAGCCGCCACTATTGCAAACCCCTTGATATGGAATCCTAAAATAATATCGTTGACATAAAGCAAGCTCCTGACTAAATGATCTGTGTTCAAAATCCGTGGCATGACCTGAAACCTCTAATTGAACTCCTGTAATTTCTAAGGTCGCATTGTCTGTTGTGTACCAAGTTGAAGTGTTATCTTTACCAAAAAGAATACCTGAAGAATATACTTGCCAAGCATTTTCAGTTACACTATTGTCCGTATAAGTTGTTCCAGAGTAAGCCGTTATATAAATTTGAACCCCAATACCATTATCATTATTTATTGTTAGATTTGAATTTCCAATAATAGTTTTTGAAACTTTTGTCCAAGTATCAGCAGACAAAGAACCAGTATCCATGTGATAGATATAATTACTGCCATCTTCTGTTTTCATCATAAATTTAAAACTCTGAGCAACACTTGATTTTATCCAAAAGGAAAGCGTAACTGAACTTGAAGTTGAATTATAATTCCAACCAGAAGTTGCAAGATTTTGTGCTTCAATATTTTGTCTAAAAGCTATATAATCAGAAGCTCCGGCACCACTTGTTTGATTTCCATTTGTAATCTTAAATGCTTTTCTAAATCCCTCTGTATAGGGTGTAGTTCCACTTGCAACATCAACTTGTGCTTGTGTAGGAGATTCATCTACTCCACTATAATCTACAGCAAATTTATCAACAGTTTGATAACCTCCAGATGTAGATGACGTACCGCGTTGAGCCACTTGCATAGCTCCGTTCAGAATCAAATTTTTATTAGTTTTGTTTGTAAGATTGGCAGTACACGTTCCATCAGTATTATTTATAGTTATTGCCGCACTACTTGCCGCAACCCCTTTTATCGAATTTACCTTAATCTCTGACATAATTAACTAGGTTTTGGATAGTCTGATTTTACTTTAGTAATAGCATCTTTCCATGTTGTTGTACCATTAACGCTATCCCAATATTGCATATCCATCTGTGTTTGCCAATTTGGATAGGCTTCTTCTCTTTTACCTTTATATTCGTTAGCATTTTTCCATGCTATATAAGCTGTATTTAATTCATCATCTGTAGGTTGCGAATCTTTATTATCAGAGTGCCAACTAATAATTTTATGCGGGGTTGGTGTTTGATCTAAAGTATATTGATTTTCATTCTTACCTAGCTGTAACAAAGCCAAATTAATGTCTGTATCTGAATTAATTGCCATGATTAAGACTCCTTATATATTTCAACAATTGTATAAATTGAGTCAGCACCACTTATACCATGATGAAGTCCTAAACCATAAGTTGCATGAGTTGTTTGACATTGATGTTGGATTTCAAATGCTTTAGCTCCACTTATTGTTATTCTATTTACAAGAGTAGAAACTGTTTGACTTGCAAAAGAAGATGATGTCATAACAGCCATCCCAACACCATCAACACTAGAGTCAGTTACATTATATAATCTAATAACGTGTTGGTCGACTCTATAAGCCGGAGACTGTGCTTTTATGAGATATGAACCCGCTTGTAACGTAAATTGATTACTACTTATTGAGACTATTCCATCTACATCTGTAACTTCAGTATTTAATTCTCTTGTTCTCCAAGCTCCATTTGTAAATGTACCGGCACCTTGATTGTATGCAACGCTATGATTAATAACAGCATAACTAGAAAATTTTCCACCAGATATAGCGGGTGAAAGTTTAGTTGAGTCAAGAGAACTTTGACTTGTTAATAAAGTTCCATCTGCAATATCAGGTAAACTTATAACTCTATTGTTACTAGATGAAGAAGGTGCTTGGATACTTATAGACCCACCACCAGATGCCGCATTAAGTTTAATTTTTGCCGTCATAATTAACTAGGTTTAGGGTTGTCAGTTTTTACCTTTTCACAGGCTGTATAATATGCTTCTAGTTTAGTCGAATCTCCTTTACTATTCCAATACATTGCATCAGCTAAATCTGCTAGAGGAGGATATAAAGGTTGTCTGTCATCTTTATATTTTACTTTTGCATATTCTTCGTCAATTTCAGTTCTCGCTTTTGTGATAAGACTACTATTTAAAGAAACTGACTTACCATCTTTGTCATAAGCACCCGTACTGTCATCAATAGAAACAACTGTCGGATGACTCTTATAAATAGCTTCGTGATCTAAAGGCATTATGCCGCTACCTCCATGACTGTTATTGTGGAAGACAAATAGTGTGTTTCATTAGAAGTATTACCAGAACCAACGTGTGATCTGTTTAAATAAATCATTTGTTGATAAGGAGACTTCCATTGTAATTTGTAAGTTACAGCCGTACTACCATCGGCTCCGTGAGTATCTAAAAAACCAAAATCCATATTTCCACCATGAAAATAAGCACCATTTATAGTAAGAAAACCACCTCTTGAAGCATAATAATTATTTGCATTATAGAAATCTCCATTTCCTATTGCTGTACTACCTCTTAAAAGTTGAACACCGTAACCATATCCGGTCGCACCGCCCGCAACAATGTGGTAAGTTACGTAACATTTAGTTCCCGATTGCGGTGTTAAAGTAACCGACATCCCACTAATATCAACATAAGAAGCACTATCTGTACTTGCACTATCGGTTTTTGTCGTTGATTTAAGCTGTTTCATAGCACCGCCAACGCCAGTACCACTTACCCCGCTATTTGTAATTGACAACCTTTCAACACCGCCGGTTGAAAACTTTATAGTGTCGGCGGCGGGAAACGTTATTCCTGTATTACTATCAGTTCCAGTTAGTGCCGGTGCAGATACGCTTCCATCAACCCCAGAAATACCAGTAGTGCCGTTAATGTTTAAAGCCATAATTAAAGAATAACTAAAATTGCTCCGCTTGGCACGGTTATTGTGACACCCGAATTTATAGTCGGGCTGACCGTGTGAGCGTGTTTACCGCTACTTAAGGTGTAACTGGTAGTCGCGGCTTGATCGGACTCAAAGAAAACTTCATCGGACCCGCCACCGGTAGCTCCCGCACCGCCGCCTATAGCACCCCAAGCACCGTTATTATATCCTTCAAACTGATTTAAAGTACTATTGTGACGAAACATTCCAACGGCAGGGGAACCGTCTCTTTGTGCGGTCGTTCCGCTCGGTATAGTTAAACTCGACGTATAGTTATGAATTACTTTACCCGTGAAAGTACCACCTGTTAGAGGTGCTAAACCAAAAGCCGTTGTAGCTACGGGGCCTATAGTTACATATCCATTATTAGCCGCGTTTCTAATTTTTAAGTTTCCGTCTGATGTATCGACGTGCCATTGATATGCGTAATTAGTAGTTAAGGCACCG
>MDTA01062385.1_pt1 | contig 11376 bp, 14 predicted proteins | sample 811151 | NCBI WGS metagenome assembly MDTA01 (sample SAMN05326648, study PRJNA326480) | marine metagenome | isolation source: seawater | place: Indian Ocean: South | collected 2010 | reverse complement strand
TATTCTGGATTGTTTTAAATCATCAGTAATGAATGTCTTATTTATATTTTCTAATTTAGATTTAGATATTATTGAGACCCCATTATAACTTTTTTGACCAAAAACATACGAAATGTATCCAAATTTTTTGAATTCTTCGAAAGGAAAGGTTTCTTCTTGTGTTTTTATTTCTTGTAATAGTAAAATGTCTGGATTCTCATCATTTATATATTCAAATACATTTTTTATTCTTGCACGAACAGAATTTACATTCCAAGAAACAATTTTCATTAAACCGTGAATGACAAGCCACAACCACAAGAAGCTGTAGCATTGGGATTTATTATAACAAAAGACTCACCTATCATTTCAATTTTAAAGTCAATTGTAGAGCCCTTTATAATATCGAGAGAAACTTTATCTATTACAGCTTTTCCAAAAAAAATATCTTTTTCACTAGTCTGTTCATCAAAAGTGAAACTGTACTTAAAACCAGAACATCCACCGCCTTTAACAGATATTCTAAAAAACTTTTTATTAGAACGGTCATCAGTTATTTTTTTAATCTGGTTTTTTGCTCTTTCTGTAAACTTAATTTTATTTTTCATAATAGCTTAATTTATAGTATATATTTTAATAAACATTTATGCAAAGTATTACCAACCAAAATCTCTGCGTCCCAATAGCATCTAAAGGAAGACTATTTTATGAAAAAAAAAATGATTTAAGATCACCTTATCAAAGAGATAGAGATAGAATTATACACTCAACATCCTTCAGAAGACTTAAGCATAAAACACAAGTATTTGTTAATACAGCTAGCGATCATTATAGAACTCGTATTACACATTCTTTAGAAGTTTCTCAAATAGCGAGAACACTTGCAAAAATTTTTAAATTAAATGAGGATTTATCAGAAACAATAAGTTTAGCTCATGATTTGGGACATACTCCATTTGGCCATGCTGGAGAGGAAGCTTTAAATGAATGTATGATTATGAGTGGTGGATTTGATCACAACATTCAAACAATAAGAATTGTGACACTTATTGAAAACAAATATTACAAATTTAATGGACTAAATTTGACTATCGAAACTTTAGATGGGTTAATAAAGCATAACGGTCCCGTAAAGAACAAAAAAAAACTAGATTTGATACTAGGTAAAAATTATTTTGATAAAAGAATTAATTTGCTTCAAAGCCCTTCACTAGAGGCTCAGATTGCTTCTATTTCAGATGATATAGCTTATAATAGCCACGACTTGGAAGACGGATTAAAGGCAAACTTATTTAATTTAAAGGATTTAGAAAAAATTTCTGTATTAGATAAGATTATTATAAAACATAAAATTAAGCTTAAAAAATATCAGAAAGATTTGGTATTAAGACAAATTATTCGTGAAATTATAAATGTAATGGTGAAAGATGTAATTGAAAATACAAAGAAAAATTTAAAAAAAAACAAGATTAAAAATGTAAATGATGTTTACAATTCAAAATATCCACTAGTAACCTTCTCAAAAAAATTAATTAAATTTGATAAACAAGTCAAAAATTTTTTAAAAAATAACATGTATTATCATAAAGATGTGATTAAAAAAACAAATTTTGGAAAAAAAATTGTTAAAAAACTATTTTTTAAGATTAAAAAAGATCCTAAAAAATTTATCTATATTCAACAAAACAAAGCAAAATCAACTGACAGAAAAATTTGTGATTATATAGCTGGAATGACTGATAGATTTGCAATAAATTTGTACAACAGATTAAAATGAATATTTTTGAGACTTATTTAAAAAAAATTTTAATAATAGTAAAAGAAAATCATAAGGATTTAGGATTAAAAAATCTAAATGATACTAAGAGTATTAATTTAGAGATTCCCCCCTCAAATTTTGAGCATGATTTATCAAGTAATATTTCTATGGTTCTTGCAAAAAAAAATAGTTTAAATCCAAAAGAATTAAGTGAAAGTATTAGAGATTTGCTTAAAAAAAACATAGATGATTTTGAAAAAGTTGAGACTGCTGGACCAGGCTTTTTAAATATAATTTTAACCCATAAGGCTAAGATATTTATTATTAATGATATTTTTAATAAAAACAAAAAATTTGGTTCACAGAATAAAAATCTCTCATATAATATTGAATTCGTGTCAGCAAATCCTACTGGCCCTTTACATGTTGGTCATTGTAGAGGTGCAATTTTTGGTGATGTTCTATCTAATATTCTTCAATTTAATGGAAACAAAGTAGTCAAAGAGTATTACATCAATGATTATGGTAATCAAATTGTTAATTTCGTAAAATCGGTATTTTTAAGAATTAGAGAGATAAAATATAAGGAAAAATTTATAGATGAAAAAGATCTTTATCCAGGGGATTATATTAAAGAAATTGCAAAAGAAATTTTAAAAAAAAGAAAATCAGATTTTAAATCACTAGAAAAAGAATTTGATTTTCTATCTAAAGCATCACTTGATTACTCCATGGAAATGATAAAATCAGATTTAAAAAAATTAGGCATTTCACATAATAGTTTTATTTCAGAAAAATCAATCGTAAATTCTAAAAATGTTGAACATGCGATAAAAGAGTTAAGAAAAAATAATTATGTTGAAGAAGGATACTTAGACCCACCAAAAGGTGAAGAAACTAAAGATTGGAAAAAAACTAAAAGACTCATTTTTAAATCTACATCTTTTGGCGATGATACAAATAGAGCATTGCAAAAAAATGATGGTTCTTGGACTTATTTTGCAAACGATGTAGCTTATCATTATAATAAAGTCTCAAGAAAATTTGATAAATTAATTAATATCCTTGGAGCTGACCATACTGGATATATTAAAAGAATTAAGGGGGCAGTTCACGCTCTTTCAAATAATAAAACAGACTTAGAATGTAAAGTTTGCCAATTAGTCAAACTTTTTAAAAAAGGTTTACCATTTAAAATGTCAAAAAGATCAGGTGAATTTATTTCAGTAAATGATTTATTAAACGAGGTTAATAAAGACTCTATAAGATTTATGATGTTAAACAGAAGTAATGACGTTGAGTTGGAATTTGATTTCGACAAAGTGCTGGAAAAAAGTAAAGACAATCCAGTCTATTATGTTCAATATTGTCACGCAAGAATTCAATCAATTTTTAAAACTTTAAATTATAAGCCAGAAAAAAAAATTAAACTTAATTTAAATAAAAACAAATTTAATAAATTTGAGAATGAAATAATTAAAAAAATTTTTGAGTGGCCAAAAATAATTAAAATTTCCTCAGATAAGTACGAACCTCATCGTATACCATTTTATCTATATGAATTAGCTACACTGTTTCATTCTTATTGGAGCAAAGGTAACGATGATAATAAATATAAATTTATAAAAAATGGTAAAATTTCTAATGAGAATGTGCTTATTGTTATCAATCTAGTTTTGATTGTTTTACAAAATGGAATGAATATTCTTAATGTATCATTACCAAATAAAATGTAATGAGTAAAAATATTATCAAAATAGCGATATTATTAATTTCAGCAATATTTTATTTTTTTGTGATAAATTATTATTTTTCAGAAAAATTTATGAATCTAATTAAAAAAAACCGTCTTTACACTGAACAAAATATAAGAAAAAGTATAAAAGAATTGCCTATTTTAAATAATGACACTAATGACGTAATAGAATTTAACACAGGGTTTAATAATGTTGAACAGAAAATCTATAAAAGAAATTTCTGGGAATTGTTCAAATAAAGATGATTAAAAAAGCCATTATAATTAGTTTATCTGGTTTGAAATTAACAAAGAAGGAAAGGAATTTATTTAAAACAAATATTCCATGGGGCATTATATTATTTAAAAGGAATATTAAAAATTATAAACAAATTAAAGATTTAATATCATCTATTAGAAAGATTACAAAAGACAAATATTATCCTATTTTAGTGGATGAAGATGGTGGAGCCGTTACAAGATTTTCAAACGTATTTAATAATAAATCATATTCACAAAAATATTTTGGTAATATTTATGAAAAAAATATTTCAATGGGTCTAAGTATTTATAAAAATTATATTAATAATGTTTGTTATTTTTTAAATGATATAGGAATCAATATTAATACAGTTCCAGTTTTAGATAAACTTCATAGAAATACAAATAGTTTCCTTATTAAAAGAGTATATTCATCAAAAATAAATACCATAAAAGCTTTATCTCAAATTTGTATAAATACATGCAAAAAAAATAAAATTTTTACAGTAATAAAACATATTCCAGGACATGGACTATCGAAATATGACTCTCATAAAAAGCTACCAATTATTAAACAAAATTTTTCATATTTGGTAAAAAATGATTTTAAATGTTTCCAAAAAACAAATTCGTTTTTTGCAATGACAGCACATATTTTGTATCAGAATATAGATAAAAAAAATTGTGCAACTCACTCCAGCAAAATAATTAAAAATATTATTAGAAAAAAAATTGGTTTTAAAGGCATATTAATTTCTGATGATATTGAGATGAAATCATTAAAATTTAATCCAATGATTAATGCTCTAAAGGCTTTAAATGCTGGTTGTAATTTAGCTCTTTATTGTAGCGGAAAATATAATATTTCTAGGAAATTACTAAAAAAAATTCCACCTATAGATGAATTTACTAAAAAAAAAACATCAGAATTTTATAAGTTTTTAAGATAAGGTTTAAAATGGAGTCGCAAATAAATAATAGCTTTTTAATAAATATACCAAATTATAATGGACCACTTGAAGTTTTATTAGATTTAGCTAAAAATCAAAAAGTTGATCTTGTTAATATCTCAATAACAAAGTTAGCAGACCAATTCTTAGAATTTGTTAAAAACAATCCTAACTTAAATTTAGAATCGGCTTCGGAATTTTTATTAATGGCTACTTGGTTGGCTTATCTGAAATCTAAACTTCTTTTACCAGATGATGAAGAAGATGATTTTAAAGCAATCGAGGTAGCTGAAAAACTTAAGTTACAACTTAAAAAATTGGAACTTATAAGGCTATTATCCGATCAATTATTAAAAAAGAACAGAATAGGGAAGGATATATTTTTCAGAGGTATGAAAGGCGGAATTAAATCTATCTATTCATCTAAATATGAATTGAGCTTATATGAATTACTTAAAACATATGCCTATATAAATATGCAAAGATCTTTTCAAAGGGTTAATATTCCTAAGCTTCCTGTTCTAACGACAGAAAATGGAATAAATAATATTAGAGATCAAATCAAAAAAATTCAAGATTGGAAAAATATAGTTGAACTAATACCTAAAAATTTTAGAGATAGTGTACAAAAAAAAAGAACCGGGCTATCGGGAATACTTGCTGCAAGCTTAGAATTAACAAAAGAAGGTTTAATAAGTATTAAACAAGATAAAAGTTTCGATAAAATTTATATTAAAAAAACCGATGAATAAAAAAAGAAATAATATAATAACATTCCCTAATTCGACCTCTAAACTGGAAAGAAAAATTGAAGCTATTTTGTTTGCCGCTTCTGAACCTTTAGATGAAGACACAATTAAAAAAAGATTACAAAGTGAAGCTAATATTAAAAAATCTCTAGAAAAAATTCAAAAAGACTATAAGCACAGAGGAATAAATCTTATTTGCATTAGGAATAAATGGTCCTTCAGGACTGCAATTGATCTATCTAAAACAATGGCCCTTCAAAAATCTACTGTAAGAAAGTTATCAAAAGCTACTATCGAAACGTTATCTATTATTGTATATCATCAACCAGTGACAAGATCTGAGATTGAACAGATAAGAGGAGTAGCTTTCGGCACTAATACCATAGATACTTTAATGGAACTAGATTGGGTAAGGCCAGCAGGTAGAAAAAATATTCCTGGAAAACCTATACAATACGCGACGACTGAAAATTTTTTAAATCATTTTAATATTCAAAAATTATCTGACTTACCAACTATCGAGGAGTTAGGTTCTGCTGGTCTAATAGATGCCTCATCAGTAAATTCATCGATTTTTGGTACAGGTAAGTTTTTTTCTGAGCAATCATCAAAAACAATTAATGATGATATCACTGATGAAGAATCCACTTCAGTTGATGGGAAAAATAACACAGAATAAAGTTATTTATTTAATATAAATTATTGTATATAAGATAATTATGACAATTGGTTTTTGGCAAATAGCTATAGTTGTAGTGCTTATCGTTTTATTGTTTGGAAGAGGCAAAATCTCTGATTTGATGGGAGATGTAGCTAAAGGAATAAAAAGCTTTAAAAAGGGTATCTCAGACAACACAGAAACATCGAATAAAGATTCTGAAGACAAAAATAATTCTAACAGTAATTAACTAAATGCCACAGATTGGTTGGTTTGAATTACTCATCATAATTATAGTTGCAGTTCTAGTAATTGGACCTAAAGATTTTCCTATTGTTCTAAAAAAAATAGGTTCGTGGGTTGGTACCATAAAATCATATTTTTCTGATGTGCAAAAAAATGTGAATGAAATAACAAATCTCGATCAAAATATATCCGATGACAAAGAAGTAAATCAAAAAAAAGATGAAAAATAATCAAAGCACATTCGTTAGTCATTTGTCAGAGTTAAGATCAAGGTTAATCAAATCATTTATTTTTTTAATAATTTCTTTTGTAATCTGTTACATTTTTTCTGAAGAAATATATAAATTTTTGGTTCAACCTTACTCTGACGCCGTTTTAGAGAAAAATCTTGATAGGAGATTAATTTTTACTGCATTACATGAAGCTTTTTTGACCTATCTTAAAGTTGCTTTTTTTGCATCATTATTCATTACAAGTCCAATTTTTTTAACTCAAATTTGGAAATTTATTGCTCCTGGACTTTATACGAATGAAAAAAAAGCATTACTTCCTTATTTGATAGCAACACCAATATTATTTTTACTTGGAGGAATGATTGTTTATTTTTTCATTATGCCGATAGCAATTAAATTTTTTTTAGGATTTGAAACTATGCAAGAAAGTGGATCATTAGCTATTCAATTAGAGGCTAAAGTAAATGAGTATTTATCTTTAATAATGAGATTGATTTTTGCTTTTGGAATAAGCTTTCAACTTCCAGTAGTCTTAAGTTTATTAGCAAGAATAGGAGTTGTTGACTCAAAGTATTTGAGTTCAAGACGAAAGTATGTTGTTGTTATAATGTTTGCAACAGCTGCAATTTTAACCCCTCCAGATCCAATTACACAAATAGGTTTGGCATTACCACTTTTATTGTTATATGAAATATCAATATTTACGGTAAAATTAATAGAAAAAAAAGATAATGCATAACCTTAAAGAAATAAGAAAAGATGTAAATTTTTTTAAAAAAAAAATACAAGAAAGAAATGCAGCAGTTGATTTTGAAAATTTATTAAATTTAGATAAAGAAAATCGTGAAATAATACAAAAAAAAGAAAAATTTGAACAAGAAAAAAAAATATTATCTCAACATAAGAATCCAAAAAATTTTTCAAAATCTAAAAAATTAACTCAAGAAATTGTAAAATTAGAAATTTTACAAAAATCCTTAAAAATTAAAATTGATAAAATCATATCATCTATTCCAAATATAGCTCTTGATGATGTACCTATTGGTGTTGACGAAAAGTCAAATAAAATTGTAAAAAAATCAAAAAGCAAAAAGGAATTTAATTTTAAAATTAAATCTCATATTGAATTAGGAAACACAAATATTGATTTTGATACTGCTAGTAAACTTTCAGGATCTAGATTTGTAATTTTAAAAAATGGATTTGCACTTTTAGAAAGAGCACTTATGAACTTTATGTTGGACGTACATACACAAAAATTTGGATATACGGAGATATCTCCGCCTTTGATTGTAAATGAAAAAACAATGTTTGGAACCGGACAACTTCCTAAATTTGAAAAAGATCAATACGAAATATTATCTGAAGTTGATGATGAGAGAAAATTTCTAATACCTACAGCTGAAGTCCCCCTTACAAACCTATTTTCTGATAAAGTTCTAAATTATGAGGAGCTACCTTTAAGATTTGTTGCGGGCACACCATGTTTTAGAAAAGAAGCAGGTAGTTATGGTAAAGATACAAAAGGCATGATGAGACAACATCAATTTTATAAGGTTGAACTAGTGAGTTTAGTAGAACCAAATAAATGCAAAGAAGAATTAGAAAGAATGTTAAATTGTGCAGAAGAAATTCTTAAATTATTAGATTTACCTTATCAAGTGAACTTGTTATCTACTGGTGATATGGGCTTTAGTGCTGAAAAAACATATGACATTGAAACATGGATACCATTTGAGAATAAATTTAGAGAAATATCTAGCTGCTCATCTTGTGGCACGTTTCAATCACAAAGAATGAAAACAACTTTTAAAAAGAATAATAACAAAGAATTAGTTGGAACTTTAAATGGTTCAGGACTAGCTACTGGTCGACTTATGATTTCTTTGATTGAAAATTATCAAAACTCTGATGGCTCAATATCCATACCTCTAGTTTTAAAAAAATACATGAATAATAAAGAAAAAATTTAATTAAAATTTTCTTGTTTACTAACTCCTTTTAATATAATCATTAAACAATTATGAACTCACAAGGATTTGCTCAATTTATACCGCTTATTTTAATATTTGTTATATTCTACTTCTTTTTGATAAGACCTCAGCAAAAAAGAGTAAAAGACCATAGAGCGATGGTTCAAGGTCTTAAGAGAGGCGATGAAGTTATTACCTCTGGAGGCATTATTGGAATTGTAGATAAAGTACATGATGATGATAAAATTGATGTAGTTTTATGCGATAATGTAAAAGTCCAGGTAATTAAATCGACAATCACTAGCCTGTTAAAAAAAGAAGTTCCAAAAAAATAAAAGGTCTTTGTGCTAAACTTCACAAGAATAAAAATTATATCTATTTATTTTATATTATTGTTTTTATCAATTTTCGCTCTATTAAATATTTTTTCAGATGAAAGACAATTTATAAATAAAAAGATAAACCTTGGTCTTGACTTACAAGGTGGATCGTATTTGTTATTAGAAATTGATACAAATCCACTTGTTCAAGAAAGGCTACAAGATAAAGTTCTAGAAATTAAAAAATTTCTTAGAGAAAACGAATTTAATTTTGAAAATTTTAAAATTCAGGAAGATCGTATTCAATTTGAAATGACTGAAAAAAGTCATGACTTATTCAAAGACAAATTTTTTGCAAAGCAAAACAATTTAATAAATCCCTATATTGATCAATATAGATCGCACCAACTTGATTTAGAAAATCAAAATAATACTTTTATAATTAAATTTTCAAAATTTGGTTTATTAGCATTAAACAATGCAGCGGTAAAACAATCTATCGAAATTGTCAGAAGAAGAATTGACGATTTAGGAACAAAAGAACCTACAATTATACAAAGAGGTGAGAAAAGAATAGTTGTTGAATTGCCGGGATTAAAAGACCCATCAAGGATAAAAACTTTGCTTGGAAAAACTGCAAAGTTAAATTTTCGTCTTGTAAGTGATTCAGAGAATGAATTTGGAACTGAAAAGATGACATCTGAAGACTCACAAGAGGTAACTGTTAGTAAAAAAATTATTATGAGCGGTGAGAATTTGATAGATGCTCAACCAAGAGTGGATAATCAATCTAATTTACCAGTGGTTTCTTTTACATTAGATAGGTATGGAGCACAAAAATTTGGTAAAGTAACTACAAATAATATTGGAAAAAAATTAGCAATAGTTCTTGATAATAAAATTATTAGTTCTCCAGTTATTAGAGAGGCAATAACAGGTGGAAGTGGTGTAATTTCAGGAAATTTTAATTTTCAAGAAGTAACTGATTTGGCTTTATTACTAAGATCAGGTGCTTTGCCTACACCCATTAATATTGTGGAAGAAAGAACAGTAGGACCGGACTTAGGAAAAGACTCAATTATTTCTGGCACCATATCCTTAATAATAGGATTTATTTTAGTAGTTCTTTATATGTTTTATAAATACAGACTATTTGGTCTAATAGCTAATATTTCACTTATTTCAAACTTACTTATGTTATTAGGTGTTTTGACATTATTAGAGGCAACACTAACATTACCTGGAATCGCTGGAATTATTTTAACCGTTGGAATGGCTGTTGATGCAAATGTACTAATTTTTGAAAGAATTAGAGAGGAACTACGCACTGAGAAATCTGTTATTCACGCTTTTGACATGGGATATAACAGGGCGAAAATTACAGTCTTAGATGCTAATCTTACAACATTATTAGCTACTATTATTTTATTTTTCTTTGGATCTGGTCCAGTAAAAGGTTTTGCAGTAACTTTGGGCATAGGTATATTAACAACATTATTTTCAGCATATTTTATTGCTAGACATTTAACCTCTTCCTATGTGTTAAGAAATAAACAGAATGTTAAATTATGAAATATAATATAAATTTTATTAATTATTTTAAAAAATTCAATATAGCTTCAGTAATTTTAGTAGTCTTAAGTCTAATTTTTATAAGTTTTAAGGGATTAAACTATGGTATCGACTTTAAAGGATGTACCTTAATTGAGATTAGGCTAGAAAACAAAAATATTAGCACATCGGATATTAGAAATGCCCTTAAAAACGCAGAGTTAGGAGATGTCAATGTAAAAAACTTTGGTCAAAAGGGAGATTTTTTAATAAAAATTGAAAAAAAATTAAGTGACAAAACTCAAACTTCGGAAATTAAGGTTATTTTAGATCAAAACTTAAATGAAGATGTTAACTTTAGAAGAATTGAAAGTGTTGGACCGAAAGTGAGTTCTGAATTGTTAAAATCAGGAATTATATCCATTGGATTAGCGTTATTTGTTATGTTATTTTACATTTGGTTTAGATTTGAATGGCAATTCAGTCTTGGCTCAATAATTGCTCTTTTTCACGATGTAATAATAACTTTAGGTATTTTTTCTATTTTATCTATTGAAATAAATTTGTCTATTGTTGCGGCTGTCCTTACAATAGTTGGTTACTCAATGAATGATACTGTAGTTATATATGATAGAATAAGAGAAAATTTATCCAAATTTAATAATTTAGAAATTAATCAAATTTCTAATTTATCCGTAAATGAAACATTGTCCAGAACTTTGATTACCTCTATAACTACTTTACTAGCTTTATTTTCTATTTTTATTTTAGGTGGAGAAATTCTAAAAGGTTTTTCTTTTGCAATGATTTTAGGTGTTTTAATAGGTACTTACTCATCTATATTTGTGGCCTCTCCAATTCTTAAATATCTTAAAGTTTCTTATAAAACTCTTGAGAAAAATGAAGATAAAATAATTCCTTGATTAATAAAGATTTTGTGCAGCTACCATTGTAAGTAACAT
>MDTA01055461.1_pt1 | contig 11380 bp, 10 predicted proteins | sample 811151 | NCBI WGS metagenome assembly MDTA01 (sample SAMN05326648, study PRJNA326480) | marine metagenome | isolation source: seawater | place: Indian Ocean: South | collected 2010 | reverse complement strand
TTGACAGTTCGTCCGCTGCAGAGAGGCCATCGACCATAACCGCCACAGGCTCTTGTCGAGCAAGGCGCCTCAAAACTCGCCATAAGGCTCCCCGCACTCGCATTCGCTCCGCCTGTGGCGGCAACGGAGGAAGGGCCTCCACCGGGTAATTTTCAATCGCTCCTAAGCGGCTATCCAAGCGCAGTAACAGGGGACCGTCGTCTTTCAGTAAACGACGAGCCATCAAGGGTGTGCCGTCCACCGAATCAAAAATTAGATCAAGCAAAGGCGTCACAAATCCGTAGGGACGGTCGGTTTCAGGCTTCAGAAAGACACCACGGTAGCCCTGATCTCTGACACGATCCATGGCCTCAAACATCAATCGAGTCTTGCCCATTCCCGGAGCACCGCTGACATGCACGAGTCCTTGTCCAGGACGCTCAAGCCATTGACCAAAACGATCCATTTGCTGCCGACGACCGACCATCGCGGGGCGGAAGATCGTCGGTCGCCTCAATCGGGTGGGTGGTGTCTCTTCCCCGAGAAAATCGAGAAGATCCCAGGCACTGGCGGGTCGATCCGCTGGGCTTTTTCCTAACAGACGGTGGGTCAGTTGAACCAAATCTCGGGGTGCGTGAGGATTGACATGGTGAAGTTCTGGAACGGGTGTGAAAACGTGCTGGTAAATCGCAGCCGCCGGAGAATCAGCCTCAAAAGGTCGGCGGGCAGCCAAAGCTTCAAACAAGAGCACGCCCAAGCTGTAGAGATCGCTCCGAAGGTCGACATCATGCCCTCGCACCTGTTCGGGGCTCATGTAGGCATAGGTACCCATCACTTGACCGGCTTCAAGGCCCTCAGCGTTCTCGTCCGCTGCCACCCCGAAATCCATAAGAACCACATGACCATCGGCATCGACGAGTATGTTGCTCGGCTTCAGATCCCGATGAACGATGCGTTGCTCATGAACGTAGGCCAGGGCGCGGCAGATCTGGATGAAGCCAGAGCGCAAACGACGCAGACGAGGGGATCGATTGACAACAGCCATCTGAGCCGGAGAAAGCGGTGGCAATGTTTCCACCTCAAGTGGTTCGCCAGTCGGCGTTGGAGGCGCCGGATGGCCCACCAAGCTCCAATCCACGGAATCGACAGCAGTAATCGCCTCTTCATCCTTACTCGCAGAGCCTCGTAGCCACTCGTCGAAGTCTTGGCCTTCGACCAAATCCATCGTGAAAAACGGACGTTTATCGTACTGACCCGTGTCGTACACACGAACCACGTTGGGGTGCCGTAGTCGAGCAAGCGCACGATACTCCCGCAGAAAGCGCCGGGTCGCTGCCTCCTCCAACACATTGAGAAGCTTGAGGGCTCGGACGGTCCCGGAGGCGTCGATCACCTCAAAGACAGTTCCCATGCCTCCGGCGCCAAGCCGGCGAACAACCTTCCAGGTTCCTATCTGCTGCGGCAGTTCCATGGGATCCCATTCGACCTGCGGGATATGAAACCGAGGCGATCCCGCAGGTCAAGAAGGCAATGGTTCTTGCGGAGAAGGCGCCGTTGATGCATCTGGCCGCCGGAGGCGGACCTTTGTACAACTTCCTGATCTCACTCGGTCTGACCCTTGGTGTAACGGCGCTCGCCGGATTTTTGCTCGGTGGTGCACAGTACGGCATCGCACCAGGCGTTCTCGGTGGCGTCATCGCTTATTGGTTGCTGGCGAGGCGTAGCTTCAAAAGAGTCGAACTGCTTTCCCGTGAGGTGGGCGGCATCATGGAGGCCGCTGGCCGCAAAGTGAATCTTCAGAGGCAACCAAAGCAGCAAGAGGCCGTGATGCAAGCGGCGATCGACCAGGCGATCAAAAAACTCCGTGGTGCCTACGCGATCGCCAGTTGGCAGTGGGGGATTCGGGCTCAAATGGATGGTCAAATTGGCCAACTCCTCTTTATGGGCAAGCGCTTCGATCGGGCCAAACCCTACCTGAAAGACGGTTTCGCAAGAGTTTGGACGACGCGGGCGATGCTCGGTGTATGTCACTTTAAAGGGCAGGCATGGGAAGCCATGAACAGTGCCTTTGCTGAATCTGAGAAACACAACAAGAAGCAGGGTATGCTTTACGCTGTCTGGGCATGGTGTGTTCTGAACGCCAAAGATGGGCGCAAAAGTGATCAGCGCCGAGACCACGCCATCGAGATCTTGGCTCGGGGGGAAAAGAAGACGGAAAGCAAAGATCCTCTTTTGCAGAAAAACTTAGAGGCGCTCCGCAACGGTCGATCCATGCGCATGCAAGGTTACGGTAACCAGTGGTACATGTTCCACTTGGAACGCCCCCGACAGGCTCAGACGCGTCAAGTCATCCGGGGGCGCTAAAGAGCAGCGAATCGAGCGGCTTGACGACGGCTCTCGAGAACTCCGAGTTGATTCAGCAGGAGGTGTCCTAGAAATCGGGCTAAGGCTCGCTCAGACTCCACATCCGTAACAATTTCACCCTCAGCGAGCGCCCTCAAGCCTGCCAGAGTCTCTTGAGAAATCTTCATTCCTTGCCGCCCGCATCCCAGGCAAGAGAGCCCACCACCAACCACCCGCTGGATGGCTCCCCCTTCGCCCAACTCGCCACCACACTCCTCACACCAGTCAGTTGGCGGCAAAACCCCAAGTTGGTCGATGCTCGCCCATTCCATAAAACGGCTCATACCGGGCTCTTCGATCCGGTCGAGTGCGAACTCCAGGCGATCCAAAAATTCCGGTGCCTCGGCTCCTTCGACATTCACCCTCAACGCCAGGTCTAAATAATACGCTGCACGAGCGAGTGAGGCAGGGGAAGCCAAGGCACCACTCCTGTCCTTGATGAGCCGAAGCTGTCTTACGGTGGGCAATCCCGTCCGCCGTCGGGAAGACAAGTCCATCTCGAGGCTATTGCCCGGACTCAACAGTCCTGACCAGGCTCGCTTCTGACGACGAGCAGCACGGGCAAAACAAGAGACAAGTCCGTTTTCGGCGGAGAGTATGGTGAGAATCAGGTCCGCATCACCGTAAGCCACCCGCTTCAGAAGCAGCCCACGAAATGAAGCATCCATCAGCGACTCAACAAAAGAATGGCAACCACAGCAACGACGGATAAAGCGCCGGCAACCAACCACGGATTGACTCCGCCGCTCCCTAAAACTCCCTCTTCACCCATCGACTCCTCGTCTGCTAACGGCATCCGGAGCAGCAATGCGGCTGGCTCAATCCCCAAAAGACGGGCGTAACTTGCAAGATGACCTCGAGCATACACGAGCGCAGGAAAACGTTCCCAGCGTTCCTCCTCCAAGGCGGCGATGGCGTCGGGTTCGAGGCGGAGGGTTTCCGCCACCTGCTCTTGGCTGAAGCGTTGCGCCTCACGAGCCGCACGTAAGGTTTGACCGATACTCACAGAGTTCATGGAAATGCATCTCCGCCAAATGCACCATCAGGCGCAGCTTTGGGGCACCCTGGCCCACGCTCGTCATCCCGCCGAGGTACCCGTTTTCGGCACTCCATGATGAGTTGTTGAGCCCGATCTCGGTCTTTCTTCGCTCGGGCTCTTTTGATGCCTCGCAAATAAGCCTCCCTGCGGACCTCGTTGGGTAAGCGCTCCCCTGCTCCCGGATTTTGAACGCAGCGTGAGAGAAACTCTGGATCATACCTCTTGACGGTCTTTTTATCCCGTCGCCTTTGGGCTAAATCCAACAACGAGAGGTAGGCTCCGCACAGGTTAGGATTCCCCTTTAGGGCCAACCGAAGGCGTTTCATCCCTTCTTTCTCCCGCCCCATTAAGACCAGGGTTTGGGCAAGATTTTGGGCTGCAAAGAAAGGCGTTCGATACAGCATATTGTTCAAGGCCGTCTCGAAGGCTTCAATCGCTTCGTCTCGTCGGCCGACATGGTTCAAAACAATACCCAACAGATTGTAAGCTTCACTGTAGTCTGTCTTCAGTCCAATTGCCTTTCGTAGTTCCTGCTCCGCTGCACTCGCTTGCTGGAATCCGTAGAACTGACAAAAGGCTAAACTGTAACGAACTTCTGCGTTTTTTGGGTCATATTTCTTGGCCGTTCTCAACTCGCCCAGAGCCCGACGCCAGTCACGCTTGCTCATGAAATCGACACCGAGTCCCCGATGGATCTCTCCCAGACGTTGGTCACGTTCACGGTGACCAAAACAAGCTGTAAGCCCACCGATCAACGAAAGAAAGAGAAGAAGTCGCACCTTAGTTCTTCACCGTCAGTTGATACACTCGGAGACCATGTTCGGGGAGTTTGATCGGACCCTGAAAAAGCGGGTCTGTGCTCAGTTTGATTTCGTTGCCAGCAAGTTTCCCCAATCCAAACACCACGTTGACCTCGCCAGCACCCACCCCTTTGGCGACTCTTATCTCGAGTTTATTCTCCCCCTTTTTCAGATACTGACGAAGGCCATGAACCGCTTGAATCGGATCATCCTCCCTCACCACAACTTTACCGGCAAGAACCGCTTCCACTGAAACTCCTGTCTTGCCCGGAGCACTGCTCTCAATAATGAGCAATAGATCCGAATCACCGAAGAGCCGAATCGGTTGCAACGTGAGTCGCTCGGCCGGTGGCGCCACACTGTAGCCGGGAGCATCAATGTGGATGCCCCCCTTTGCGTCCACGCGCACCGTTGCATTCTTGAACTCTTGGTTCCGGATCCCGTCAACAGCGACGCCATTCAGAAAGATTCGAGCATCACCACCGAACAGAACTGCGCCGATCATCAAGAATTTCAACATGACTCAGACCTCCGAATGCAGAACCGCCCGCTCCCGCCGTTTCGTGCGCAGAAGATTCACAGTGGTCAAGACGACGAGAAGCAGAAATGATGCGGCCGCAAACCACAATGCCCACTTACGCCCCGTTTGCTCCCACCATATTTCTCGCCTTAATTGCTGCGCTTGATGCTGTTCAGGCGCCAAACGCTCGAGATGGCCAAGGAAGACCAATGCTTGGCCGAAATCCGGCCGTTCCACGGCGCGGAGTCCTGCCAGAGCCACTTGCGCACCTAAATTATCGGAGCACAAATCTGGTCGACGAATCTGTCCAAGCCATTCAAGTCCTTGCCGGTCCTGCCCTCTCCGAAAATGAGACAAGGCACGACCTGCGGCATGAACCTGGACGAGTTCATCGATATCGGATTCATCGCCCCCTAGCTCTCGATATGCCCGCAACTCAGCTTCGCCACGGCTCCACTGATTTTGCTGTAAAGCCATGCGAGCGCAGCGTTTTCGAGCCAACGTGGCCAATTGATTGGATCCGGGACTGAGGGGGCCTTTCAGCGCGAGTTCGTCCAGCAGTTCACAGGCTCGCACCGCTTGGTTCGCAGCCCAGGTCGAACGAAACTGCAACTCCAAATCGGCGTCAGAACTGATGCTGACCAACAGGATCGGAATCAGGCTCAGCAATGGACTCCTCTCGACTCGTTCGGCGCCAGGCCAAAATGCGCCGGCGAGCACGAGTTACTCCTCGGAACGTGTCCAAGGCGATCTCGTAGAGCACATCAATCGAACCGCCGGAATCCGCGAACTGCCGTAGGTCATCGAGTTGAAAGCCGAAAAGGGAAACAGGCTGTCCACCGTCGGGAGCCTCCACGCGAATTGCAAGATAACCGCTCTTGCCAGGCTTCGTATCCATCACGACGAGATCGGAGGCCATAAAGATGGGTCGTTGGTTTCCCTGCCCCCATGGCCCGAGGGCCGCCAACTCCCAAGCCAGGTTGGTATTGGCGTATTTGGGATGGAGTTTCAGATCATAGCGACGCACCCGCTGATACAAACGGTCGCCGAGGGTGAGCCGCAAATGTTGACAAACCGCTTGCCGCAGCGCTCGAAAATCATCGTCGTCACCAACAAACTGCAGACCGGCCGCAGCTGCATGTCCACCGAAACGATCGAGGAGATTCTCTGCAGACTTCAGAGCTTCAAAAATATTCTGTCCATCAACCGCTCGCGCCGAGCCTTTACCGGCCTCGCCAATCACCACCGCACAGCGATGAAACCGCCGAACGAGCGTGCTCGCCACAATGCCAACAACCCCCGGATGCCAGGCTTCGTTGCGTAAGATGATGCAAGGCGGAAGTTCCGACCAGTCTGTTACAATTCTCACGGCTTCTTCCACGATTTGCTTCTGAATCGTGCGACGTTTCAGATTCAAATCGTTCAAATGTTCCGCCAGTTTTTGAGCTTCAGCTTCTTCCTGGGCAACCAGCAAATTAAATGCGGGATCCGCCGAGTCCAACCGTCCTGCTGCATTGATACGTGGGCCAAAGTCGAAGCCCAGCTCGCGCTCAGTAATATGCTCAGCCTTGCAATACTGAGCCAGAGCTCTCAAGCCGAGGAGTTTCGAGTTCTGAAGACTCTCTAACCCCATACGAGTGAAGATACGGTTGGCGCCGGTCAAGGGCACCATGTCGGCCACGGTCCCCAAAGCCACCAACTCCAAGAGTGCATCGAGACGGGGCGCTCCGGCATCTCCAAAATACCCTCGGCGCCGCAACTCTCGTCGGGTCGCTATGACCAAATTAAAGGCAACACCGACAGCTGCTGGCTCGCCTCCTGGGTAGCGATTATCCGCTCGCTTGGGGTTGATAACAGCTCGAGCCGGCGGCACCTTGTCTGCGACCGTGTGATGGTCACAAACAATCACCTCCAAACCTAAATCCGCTGCCCGTTCCAGTGCCTCGAACGCAGTCGCACCACAATCAACGGTGATCAAAAGATCCGTCCTTTGGGCGATCGCCTCCACCCGATCCGCACGTATTCCGTAGCCATCCTTCATTCGATGAGGAAGTTGCGTCGAAACGCTGTGGTGCCCACAGGCTCGGAGAAACAGGGTGAGCACAGCGGCGCTCGTTGTGCCGTCTACATCGTAATCGCCAAAGATGAGAATTCGTCGGCCGGCTTCAATGGCGTCGCTCAGGACAGGGGCTGCCTTTGCAACATCGGGCAACAGGTCGGGCTCGTAGCGTTGCAGAGACAACTCAAACAGTTCATTCAATGCTTCAGGGTGACCAACGCGTCGGGCAATGAGCTCCGAAGCTGCCTCGCCGAGGCGCTGACCAAGGCCCAGTTTGGGATGATCAAAACGGAGGTCTTTGGCTGCACGAAGTGCCTCCTGGTTCAGTGCAGGCGGTCCCTCCCAAAGCTCGAGTTCAGCCCCCAAGGAAACGCTCTCGATGGTCCGCTTCCGGTAACACGAGGCAATACCGCCACCCCCCAGCGCTGTCCGATTCGACCAGAGCCACCGCTTGCAGTCCGCAGAACACACTGTAGCGCCCATGAGGCAATCCGTTTAGGGGCTCAAGATTCGCAAGGGGCTTGCCTTGGCGAAGATAGCGCTGCGCTTCTCCGGGAAGGTGCACCTCTTGACCGCAAAGTGCCAAAGCCTCTTTCATACCAATAACGCCCCTTTCGGGCATGGCATCGAGTGGGGCGGCATCCTCCAATCCCCAGGCACCGACCCGTGTTCGCCGGAGGCGTGTGAGATGAGCTCGGGTCCCTAAAAAGAGCCCGATATCTCGAGCAAGGCTTCGGATGTATGTGCCGCTGCCGCAGACCACATCAAGAGCCAATCGGTCTCTCGATACTCCCCGAAGCCGCAGTTCGTAAACGCTCACATCCCGCTCAGGCACCTCGACAGCCTCACCTCGTCGTGCACGCTTGTAGGCTCTTTGCCCATCGACACGAATTGCTGAGAATGCCGGCGGACGCTGTCGTATTTCGCCGGTAAAGGCTTGTGCTGCTTGTTCAAGAGCATCGGAATCGTAGGAGGGTATATCAGCTGTTTCGACCACCTCACCATCGACATCATCGGTCGTCGTCGATGCCCCAAGGCAAATCTCAGCGGCGTAGCCCTTCGGCACCTGAGGTAAGTACTGTGCGAGACGAGTGGCACGACCCAGCATCACAGGCAGGATGCCCGTAGCAAAGGGGTCCAGCGTCCCAAGATGCCCATATTTCTTCACACCCAAGTGTCGAGCCGCCTGTCCCCCAGCCTTCCGACTCGAGAGAGATGCCGCCTTATCCAGTAGAAGAAGCGCGGGCTCAGTCGTTCGACTCACGACGATCTGCCTCCTCGACCAGGCGTTGTAAATCACGACTTACGCGAACGCCGCGGGCTGCGGAATCATCCAGTTCCAGCCGCAAGCGAGGACTGTACTTCATCGGAACCATGCGACTGAGACGCTGCCGCAACGGCATCGTCAACTCCGCGAGCGCTGCTTCGGTGGCTTCCAAGACTTCAGGGTCGTCTGTAAACGCCGAGATGTAGAGGGTACAATTCCTGAGGTCGTCGCTCATCTTGCAGGAATTGACGGTAATAAACGTGGGCAAGTCCACGGGGAGATCACCCCGTGAGAGAACCTCAGCGGCCGCTTTCGCTAAGGCCGCTTCGACTCGGTCTGCCCGCCGATTACCAAAGGCCACGGATCAGGCCTCCACCTCGTTACCAGTTTCGGCGTCTTGCGCTGCTTTTTCTTCTGCTTTCAGAGCCTGCTCGAGTTCTTTTGCTTCCGCTGCTTCCCGAGCCTGTTCCAAAGTCACTTGAACCTCTTCCATGTCATAGCATTCGACCAAGTCGCCGTTTTGCAGATCCGACCATCCCTCCAAGCCCATACCGCATTCGAGGCTCTCAGGAACCTCTTCGACGTCGTCTTTGAACCGGCGAAGCGAACTGAGTTCGCCAACATAGATTTCTTTGTGGTTACGCAGCAAGCGAACTTTGGCGCTTCGACGCAACATGCCAGAAACAACGATGCAACCCGCCACCGTACCAAGCTTCGGTGCCCGGAAGGTTTCCTTGACCTCTGCCCGACCCAAATAGACTTCCTTTTGTGTCGGAGCGAGTAAGCCTTCAAGCCCTGCCCGAATGTCGTCGATGACCTCGTAGATCACTTTGTAAATACGCACATCCACCTTCGACTCGGCGGCAGCCTCTGCCCCCTTCGTATCCGGACGGATATTGAACCCAATCACGACCGCTTCCGCAGCGACCGCCAGACTGACATCGTTTGCGGTAATCGCGCCCACACCCGAGTGTACAACATTCACTTTCACTTCGGGCACGCTCAACTCATTCAAGCTCTCTTTAAGCGCTTCCACAGAGCCCTGAACATCACCCTTGATGACCACATTGAGTTGCTTGGCGTTGGCTGCCTGATCGCCATGCTTCAGGAACGATTCGAGATTGACTCGAGCACCCCGAGCGAGTTCCGCCTCCCGTCGACGGGTGGAACGACGCTCAGCGATCTGCTTGGCAGTCTTCTCATCGGGCGCCACGTACACTGAGTCTCCAGCCATCGGTACGCCACTCAAGCCCTGAACCGCCACAGGACAGGAAGGCCCCGCCTCGGCGACGATGCGACCCCTCTCATCGGTCAAGGCACGTACACGACCGAAGAAACTACCGGCCACAACGGTATCCCCTTTGCGCAGAGTTCCCTCGTGGACCAAGACCGTCGTGACCGAACCACGCCCCCGATCGAGTTTCGCTTCGACCACCGAACCGATCGCTGGTTTGTCGGGGTTGGCTCTCAACTCGAGCATTTCGGCTTGCAGTGCCAGACCCTCGAGCATCTCCTCGACGCCTTCACCGGTCTTGGCAGAAACTTTCGCGACCATCGTGTCGCCACCCCATTCCTCGGGGACGATCTGGAACTCGGTGAGTTCTTGCAAAATCTGATCGGGCTTCACCTCGGGACGATCCATCTTGTTCAACGCGACGACGATCGGAACCTCAGCCTCCTGCGCGTGCTTGATCGCTTCCACCGTCTGAGGCTTGATGCCGTCGTCGGCAGCAACCACCAGAATCACCAAATCAGTCACCTCAGAGCCACGGGCCCTCATCGCAGAAAATGCGGCGTGGCCCGGTGTGTCCAAGAAGGTCACGGGTCCCGCCGGTGTCTGCACTTGGTAAGCACCGATGTGCTGAGTAATGCCTCCTGCTTCGCCGGACACGACATCAGCGGCTCGGATCCGATCCAGTAAAGAGGTTTTCCCGTGGTCAACATGGCCCATAACTGTCACGACAGGCGGCCTCGGCTTCAGATCCTCAGCACTGTCCTCCACCATTTCCAGCAGTTCAGTGTCACTGACCTCAGCTGTCTTCACCTCAAAGCCAAACTCTTCGGCGATCAGTGTTGCAGTCTCGAAATCGATGCTTTGGGTCATAGTGACCATGACGCCTTGTTGAAAGAGTGCGCCCACCACCTCTGCAGCTTTGACACTCATCATGTGCGCCAAATCTTGAATACTGACCGTTTCGCTGATGCTCAGCACCCGCTTGTGAGCGGCAATCTGGCTCGGATCCCGATCGACCGTTCGACGTGCTGCCGTGCGACGCAAGAGTTCTTCACCTTGCATTTCCAACAGCGCTTCTTTGGAGAGACGACGCTTGCGGCGCTTTTTCTGCGCAGCACGGCCCCGTCGCCCGCCGGGACCGCCCGGAGCAGGACCTGGCATCGGCGGCCGGACGAAACCTCCCGCGCCAGCACCTAAACCACCCGTAGCCATGCGGCCTGGTGCCTGGTTGGGGCGCCCAGGCCCAGAACCACCAGCAGGTCCACGACGAGCAGCCGGCGCCCCCCCCGAGGGCTTGCGTCCGAAGCCTCGACGGCCTTCCGCCTTCAGACGTTGACGGATCGCATCGGCGTCAATCACCCGCACCACGCGAGCCACCGGCGCAACGGCCGCTGGCTTTTTCTGAACCTCGGAAGCCGGTGGAGCAACCTTGACTCCCGGGGACGCTGGCGCTTCCTTTTCTTCCGTATCCGTGGCTGGTTCTTCGGTCGCATCAGCCGCTACGGGTGCAGGAGCCTCCTCGCTTGCCGCCTCCGGGTCAGCATCGGCAGGTTCCGCAGCCGTGGACTCCTCGCTGTCGGACGCTTCGACCGCAGCAACTTCAGCCACCGCTTCTTCGCTCTCGATCGCTTCCTGCTCGGCTGCAGCGACGGGTTCCGTGTCATCGGCCTCGACGACATCGGCAACCTCGGGAGCCGCTTCCACTTCTTCAGCGACGGCCTCTTCGACGACGGGCTCGGGCTCCGCTTCCGCTTTTCGACGACGACGAACTGCGATTCGACGGGGGCGACTCGCCTTCTTCTCTGACAAAATCTTGTTTGCCACCGCTTCGTCGACGCTGGCCGACGGGGATGCCCCCAATTTCACGCCATTCGACGTGAGGATTTCGCGGATTTGCTCCGGAGTTTTACCGAATCGTGACGCCAGGTCGTAGAGCCGGATCCTCGCCATATCGAGCCTCCTTAGGCCACTTGGCTCGCCCGCAATGAGCAGAGCCGAGCCAAGTTATTAATTAAGCGATGCGCAGCCGGACCTTCAGAAAGCCCAAGAACACCGGTAGGCCCGCGCCCAGACCAATGC